>JACCDX010141126.1_pt1 | contig 42178 bp, 35 predicted proteins | sample 7449681 | NCBI WGS metagenome assembly JACCDX01 (sample SAMN15323450, study PRJNA562643) | freshwater metagenome | isolation source: river surface water | place: USA:Blue River Watershed | collected 2017-08-18
AAATGGCAAAAGGCAAGTTTGAGCGGACCAAACCGCACGTGAACGTGGGCACGATTGGCCACGTTGACCATGGCAAGACGACGCTGACGGCGGCGATCACGACGATTTTGTCGACCAAATTTGGTGGTGAGGCCAAGGCCTATGACCAAATTGACGCGGCCCCTGAAGAGAAGGCGCGCGGCATCACGATCAACACCGCCCACGTGGAATACGAGACGGCCAACCGCCACTACGCCCACGTGGACTGCCCTGGCCACGCTGACTATGTGAAGAACATGATCACGGGCGCGGCGCAAATGGACGGAGCGATTTTGGTGTGCTCGGCCGCTGACGGTCCCATGCCCCAAACCCGCGAACACATTTTGTTGGCCCGCCAAGTGGGCGTGCCCTACATCATTGTGTTTTTGAACAAGTGCGACATGGTCGACGATGCCGAACTGCTCGAGCTCGTTGAGATGGAAGTGCGCGAGTTGCTCGACAAATACGATTTCCCCGGTGACGACACCCCCATCATCCACGGCTCGGCCAAGCTGGCTTTGGAAGGCGACAAGGGCGACCTGGGCGAAGGCGCGATCATGAAGCTGGCCGAGGCGCTCGACAGCTACATCCCCACGCCTGAGCGTGCGGTGGATGGCGCGTTCCTGATGCCTGTGGAAGACGTGTTCTCCATCTCTGGCCGTGGCACCGTGGTGACCGGTCGCGTCGAGCGCGGCATCATCAAGGTCGGCGAAGAGATCGAGATCGTGGGCATCACCGACACCCAAAAGACCACCTGCACCGGTGTGGAGATGTTCCGCAAGCTGCTCGACCAAGGTCAGGCGGGTGACAACGTGGGTATTTTGTTGCGCGGCACCAAGCGCGAAGACGTGCAGCGCGGCCAAGTGCTGTGCAAGCCCGGTTCGGTCAAGCCCCACACCCACTTCACGGCAGAGATTTATGTGTTGAGCAAAGACGAGGGTGGTCGCCACACGCCTTTCTTCAACAACTACCGCCCGCAGTTTTACTTCCGCACGACGGACGTGACCGGTGCCATCGAGTTGCCAGAGGGCAAAGAGATGGTGATGCCCGGTGACAACGTGTCGATCACGGTGAAGTTGATCCACCCGATTGCGATGGAAGAGGGCTTGCGCTTTGCCATCCGCGAAGGCGGCAAGACCGTCGGTGCCGGTGTCGTTGCCAAGATCATGGCCTGATTGGGTCGAAGAAAGATAGGGGTATAGCTCAATTGGCAGAGCGTCGGTCTCCAAAACCGAAGGTTGGGGGTTCGATTCCCTCTGCCCCTGCCAACTGATCGGTTTCGATCGGTTGGTCAGCAAGCCCGCCGCACTGGCGGGCTTGTGTGTCTTCAAATCTTTTGAATTTTTTGAACCTGGAATCCTTTGCCGCATATGGCCAGCACAAAAATTGAAACCGTGACCGGAACCGCTGACAAGCTCAAAGTGGCTGTGGGTGGGGTGTTGGTGTTGGCGGCCATTGCTGCCTACTACCTGCTCGGCTCCGAGGGTGCGGTGTTGCAGTGGGCGGCCCTGTTGGGTTGCTTGGTGTTGGCGCTGGTGGTTTTTTTCACTTCCATGCACGGCAAGCAATTGCTCGGTTTTGGCCAGGACTCTTGGCGCGAAGTCAAGAAGGTGGTGTGGCCCACCCGCAAAGAATCTTTGCAAATGACCGCCTACGTGTTTGGTTTTGTGTTCATCATGGCGCTCTTTCTGTGGTTGACCGATAAAACCTTGGAGTGGGTTTTTTACGACTTGATTTTGGGATGGAAAAAATGATGGAAGAAGAATCCCTGGCCCAAGCCGTGCTCGCGCCGCCCGCGCACCCCGATTTCCGTTGGTATGTGGTGCATGCTTATTCGGGCATGGAGAAGGCCGTTGAGCGCAACATCGCTGAACGCATTGCCCGTGCCGGCATGCAAGACAAATTTGGCCGCATCATGGTGCCCACTGAAGAAGTGGTCGAGATGAAAAACGGCCAGCGCCGAACCACCGAGAGGCGCTTTTTCCCCGGCTATGTGCTGGTGGAAATGATCATGGACGACGAGACCTGGCACCTGGTCAAGCACACCAACAAGGTCACGGGCTTTGTGGGTGGGGCCAAGAACCGCCCGGCCCCGATCTCCGAGGCCGATGTGCTCAAGATCGTCAGCCAAATGCAAGAGGGTGCCGACAAACCCCGCCACAAGGTGGAGTTCATGGTGGGCGAGTTGGTGCGGGTCAAAGAAGGCCCTTTCACCGACTTCAATGGCACGGTCGAAGAAGTCAATTACGAAAAAAGCAAAGTTCGCGTGGCGGTCACGATTTTTGGTCGTTCTACGCCGGTCGAACTGGAGTTTGGCGAGGTCGAAAAGGCCTGAACCAAAGCCGCTGCGCCTCTCGACTCGGTGCAGTGGTTGGTGAGTGAAAGAGTCGCAACCCCCGGGGAGCCCGGCGGACCCAATGGTCCAAGGCGTTTGCACCCGTTAGGAGAAAAGCATGGCGAAGAAAATCGTCGGCTTCATCAAGCTGCAAGTGCCAGCTGGTAAAGCCAACCCGTCCCCCCCGATTGGCCCGGCCCTGGGTCAGCGTGGCTTGAACATCATGGAGTTTTGCAAGGCATTCAATGCCCAGACCCAAGGTGTTGAGCCAGGTCTGCCCTTGCCTGTGGTCATCACGGCTTTTGCAGACAAGAGCTTCACCTTCATCATCAAGACACCGCCTGCGGCCACCTTGATCAAGAAGGCCATCAAGCTGGACAAAGGTTCGTCCAAGCCGCACGTGGACAAGGTGGGCAAGATCACCCGCGCTCAGTTGGAAGAAATTGCCAAGACCAAAATGAAAGACATGACCGCAGCTGACTTGGATGCCGCGGTGCGCACCATTGCGGGATCTGCCCGCTCCATGGGTGTCTCGGTGGAGGGCGTTTAAATGACACATTTGACCAAAAAACAAAAAGCGTTTGTCGGCAAGGTCGACAGCAATAAGCTGTACCCGTTCAGCGATGCCTTGAAGATTGTCAAAGAGTGCGCCACCGCCAAGTTTGACGAGTCCATCGACGTGGCTGTGTAGTTGGGCATCGATGCCAAGAAATCGGACCAAGTGGTTCGTGGCGCTGTGGTGTTGCCCAACGGCACGGGTAAAACCGCCCGTGTGGCCGTGTTCGCGCAAGGTGCCAAGGCCGAAGAGGCCAAAGCCGCTGGCGCTGACATTGTGGGCATGGACGATTTGGCCGCCATGGTCAAAGCCGGTGACATGCCCTTTGACGTGGTGATTGCCGCGCCAGACGCGATGCGCGTGGTCGGTACCTTGGGTCAAATTTTGGGCCCCCGCGGTTTGATGCCCAACCCCAAGGTGGGCACCGTCACCCCCGATGTGGCCACCGCCGTGAAGAACGCCAAGGCCGGCCAAGTTCAATTCCGTGTGGACAAGGCAGGTATCGTGCATGCCACGATTGGCCGCCGTTCGTTCGACTCGGACAAGTTGCAAGGCAATTTGGTGGCCTTGGTGGATGCATTGCAAAAAGCCAAGCCTGCCACCAGCAAAGGTGTTTACCTGCGCAAGTTGGCCGTGTCGTCCACCATGGGTGTGGGTGTCCGTGTGGATACCCAAACCCTGAGTGCCGCTTAGGTAGAAATGAGAGCGCCGCGCAATCGGTGCTCTGAGTGGTGGGCTGGGCAGGCTGACAAGTTTGCCCAGGCCATCCAAGACCGTTGGCGTGCCGTGTGAACGGTGCTTAATCCACCAGCCAACGCAGATGGCGATCCCGCTGACTAAGAACCGCGCAAGTTGTTCCCTGACAGTCTGGTCGCTGAAACCCAGCGTGTCGCAAGCCAAAAATTTGGCCCAAGACACATTCAGAAGGAGTAGACCTTGAGTCTGAATCGCAGTGAGAAAGAAGCGGTCATCACCGAAGTGACCAGCCTCGCCACTCAAGCACAGACGCTGGTGATGGCGGAGTACCGCGGCATCACGGTCGCTGACATGACGAAACTGCGCTCACAAGCGCGCAGCCAAGGCGTATCGCTCAGTGTGTTGAAAAACACCCTGGCGCGGCGCGCTGTGGCGGGCAGCCGTTTCGAAGTGGTGGCTGACCAGATGACCGGCCCCCTGATCTATGGCTTTTCTGTGGATGCCGTGGCTGCCGCGAAAGTGGTGGCCGATTTCGCGAAAACCAATGACAAATTGGTGATCCGAGGCGGTGCCACTTCCGGTAAAGCCCTGGACGTCAACGGTGTCAAGCAGCTGGCCAGCATCCCCTCCAAAGAGGTGTTGTTGTCACAGTTGTGTGGCTTGCTCATGTCGCCCGTGTCCCGCACCGCCGTGGTGTTGGGTGCTTTGGCGGCCAAAAAAGGCGAAGCTGCTGCGGCCTGATGGCCTTGCAGTGCAAACATTCAACACGCCGTGCTCGCATGGCAACCTTAGATCAATTGTTAGGAAATCAACATGGCATTCGATAAAGACGCATTTTTGACCGCTTTGGACAGCATGACGGTCATGGAACTCAACGATTTGGTGAAAGCCATCGAAGAGAAGTTTGGTGTGAGCGCTGCCGCCATGGCAGCCCCCGCAGCCGGCGGTGGTGGCGGTGCTGCTGCAGCCGCAGAAGAGCAAACCGACTTCAACGTGGTGCTGCTCGATGCAGGCGCCAACAAGGTGTCGGTCATCAAGGTGGTGCGCGAACTCACCGGCTTGGGCTTGAAAGAAGCCAAGGACCTGGTGGACGGCGCTCCCAAGAACGTCAAAGAAGCCGTGCCCAAGGCCGATGCCGAAGCCGCCAAGAAAAAGCTCGAAGAAGCTGGTGCCAAAGCAGAAATCAAGTAATTGGTTTCATGGGGGTTGCCTGGCGCGACCCCCGGTGTGCTCTCAGAGCGCACTTGAAAGCGTGACAAGGGTTTGCGCTTTCAAGTGTCTTCTGACCCGACTGCGGAAGATGCCTTGGTTCGGGCCACGTGCAATGCGTGGCCGTCCGCCAACGCTGGTAGTGGCCAGCCGCCAAGTTTGAGGTGTGGTTTTGCCATGCCGAAATACAGTCTCTGAAAGATCAAGCCCGGAGATCTCATGTCATACACCTACACAGAACGCAAACGCGTGCGCAAGAGCTTTGGCACCCGTGACAGCGTGCTTGAAGTCCCTTACCTGTTGCAAATGCAAAAAGACGCGTACACCGCGTTTTTGCAAGCCGAGACCAACCCCAAAAAACGCACGCCTGAAGGCCTGCAAGCCGCCTTCGAGGCCGCATTCCCCATCGTCTCTCACAACGGGTTTGTGGAGATGAAGTTTTTGGAATACAACTTGGCCAAACCCGCATTTGATGTGCGCGAGTGCCAAACCCGTGGTTTGACCTTTGGCTCGGCTGTGCGCGCCCGCGTGCAACTGATCATTTATGACCGCGATTCATCCACCCCGCAATCCAAAGTGGTGAAAGAGGTCAAAGAGCAAGAGGTTTACATGGGCGAAGTGCCCTTGATGACCGACAAGGGCTCTTTCATCATCAACGGCACCGAGCGCGTGATCGTGTCGCAGCTGCACCGCTCACCCGGTGTGTTTTTCGAGCACGACAAAGGCAAAACCCACAGTTCGGGCAAGTTGCTGTTTTCGGCCCGCATCATTCCCTACCGCGGTTCATGGCTGGACTTCGAGTTTGACCCCAAGGACATGCTGTATTTCCGTGTGGACCGTCGGCGCAAGATGCCGGTCACGATTTTGCTCAAGGCCATTGGCTTGAACAACGAGTCGATCCTGGCCAACTTCTTCGTGAACGACAACTTCCGCTTGATGGACAGTGGCGCTCAAATGGAATTTGTCGCCGAACGCCTGCGCGGTGAAGTGGCGCGTTTTGACATCACCAACAAATCTGGCGTGGTCGTGGTGGCCAAAGACAAGCGCGTCACCGCACGACACACCCGCGAGTTGGAGCAGTCGGGCACCACCCACATCAGCGTGCCTGAAGACTTTTTGATTGGCCGTGTGGTGGCCCGCAACATTGTGGATGCGGAAACCGGCGAAATCATTGCCAAAGCCAACGAAGAGTTGACCGAGGCCTTGCTCAAGAAAATGCGCACCAGTGGCGTGCAAGAGCTGCAGTGCATCTACACCAACGAATTGGACCAAGGTGCTTACATCTCGCAAACCCTGCGCATCGATGAAACCGCCGATGAGTTTGCAGCCCGCGTGGCCATCTACCGCATGATGCGCCCTGGTGAGCCGCCCACCGAAGATGCGGTTCAGGCGCTGTTCCAGCGTTTGTTCTACAACCCCGACACCTATGATTTGTCGCGCGTTGGCCGCATGAAATTCAACGCCAAAGTGGGCCGCCCCGAAAGCACAGGCCCCATGGTGCTCAACAATGAAGACATCATGGCCGTGGTCAAAATCCTGGTGGATTTGCGCAACGGCAACGGCGAAGTCGATGACATCGACCATTTGGGCAACCGGCGCGTGCGCTGCGTTGGCGAATTGGCCGAGAACCAGTACCGCACCGGTTTGGCGCGGATTGAAAAGGCAGTGAAAGAGCGTTTGGGCCAGGCCGAGCAAGAGCCTTTGATGCCGCACGACCTGATCAACTCCAAGCCCATCTCTGCAGCGCTCAAAGAGTTCTTTGGTGCGTCACAGTTGTCGCAGTTCATGGATCAGACCAACCCGCTGTCTGAGATCACGCACAAGCGCCGCGTCTCCGCACTGGGCCCAGGCGGCCTGACCCGCGAGCGCGCTGGTTTTGAAGTGCGCGATGTGCACGTGACCCACTACGGGCGCGTGTGCCCGATTGAAACCCCTGAGGGCCCCAACATCGGATTGATCAACTCCCTGGCCTTGTACGCCCGTTTGAATGAATACGGTTTCATTGAAACGCCGTATCGCCGCGTGGTCGAAGGCAAGGTGACGATGGACATCGACTATTTGTCCGCCATCGAAGAGGGCAAATATGTGATTGCCCAGGCCAATGCTGCATTGGACAAAGAAGGCCGCTTGACCGGCGAGTTGGTGTCTGCGCGTGAAAAAGGCGAATCCATTTTGGTGGGTGCCGAGCGTGTGCAGTACATGGACGTGTCGCCCGCGCAAATCGTGTCGGTTGCCGCTTCCTTGGTGCCCTTCTTGGAGCACGACGATGCCAACCGCGCTTTGATGGGTGCCAATATGCAGCGCCAAGCGGTGCCCGTGCTGCGCCCCGAAAAAGCCTTTGTGGGTACAGGCATTGAGCGTGTGGCCGCTGTGGACTCTGGCACTGTGGTCACGGCCACCCGCGGTGGTGTGGTCGATTATGTGGATGCCACCCGCATTGTGGTTCGCGTCAACGATGCCGAAACCCAAGCCGGTGAAGTGGGTGTCGACATCTACAACCTGATCAAGTACCAGCGCTCCAACCAAAACACCAATATCCATCAGCGCCCCATCGTCAAGCGCGGTGACAAACTGGCCAAGGGCGATGTGATCGCCGATGGCGCGTCCACCGACTTGGGTGAGTTGGCCTTGGGTCAGAACATGTTGGTGGCCTTCATGCCATGGAATGGCTACAACTTTGAAGACTCCATCCTGATCTCTGAGCGTGTGGTGGCCGAAGACCGCTTCACCTCGATCCACATCGAAGAATTGGTGGTGATGGCCCGCGACACCAAGTTGGGTGCCGAGGAAATCACCCGCGATATCCCGAATTTGGCAGAGCAACAACTCAACCGTTTGGACGACTCCGGCATCATTTATGTTGGCGCAGAAGTCCAACCTGGCGATGTGTTGGTGGGCAAGGTCACCCCCAAAGGTGAAACCACCCTGACACCAGAAGAGAAACTGCTGCGTGCCATCTTTGGTGAGAAAGCCTCTGACGTGAAAGACACCTCGCTGCGGGTGGACCAAGGCTCACAAGGCACGGTCATCGATGTGCAGGTCTTTACCCGTGAAGGCATTGTGCGTGACAAGCGCGCCCAGCAAATCATTGACGACGAGTTGAAACGCTTCCGCTTGGACCTCAACGACCAGTTGCGCATTGTGGAAGCCGATGCCTTTGACCGGATTGCCAAGCTGCTGGCTGGTAAAACCGCCAATGGTGGGCCCAACAAGTTGCCCAAAGGCAGCAAGATCGACAAAGCTTATTTGGACAGCGTCGAGAAGTTCCACTGGTTTGACATTCGGCCAGCCGATGAAGACGTGGCCGCCCAAATGGAGAGCATCAAAAACGCTTTGGCCCAAACCCGCCACAGCTTCGATTTGTCGTTCGAAGAAAAGCGCAAAAAACTCACCCAAGGCGACGAGTTGCCAGCGGGCGTGTTGAAAATGGTCAAGGTCTATTTGGCTGTCAAGCGCCGCTTGCAGCCTGGCGACAAGATGGCCGGTCGGCATGGCAACAAAGGTGTGGTGTCGAAAATCGTGCCGGTGGAAGACATGCCTTATATGGCCGATGGCACACCTTGTGACATCGTGCTCAACCCCTTGGGCGTGCCGTCCCGCATGAACGTGGGCCAGGTGCTAGAAGTCCACCTGGGTTGGGCCGCCAAAGGCATTGGCCAGCGCATCGGCGACATGTTGCAGGCGCACACCAAGATGGCCGAAATGCGGCAGTTTTTGGAGCACCTCTACAACGACTCGGGCCGCAAAGAAACATTGAGCAAACTCAGCGATGCCGAGATTTTGGAAATGGCGGGCAATTTGCAGCAAGGCATTCCGTTTGCAACACCGGTGTTTGACGGTGCATCAGAGGCCGAGACCCGCGCCATGTTGCACCTGGCCTACCCCGACGAAGTCGCGCGCCTCAAAGGTCTCAATGCCAACCGCACGCAAGCGCAGTTGTATGACGGTTGCACCGGGGATGCGTTTGAACGTGAAACCACCGTGGGTTATATGCACGTGTTGAAGTTGCACCACTTGGTCGACGACAAAATGCATGCCCGCTCCACCGGACCATACTCGTTGGTCACGCAGCAACCCTTGGGCGGCAAAGCCCAGTTTGGTGGTCAGCGTTTTGGCGAGATGGAGGTCTGGGCCTTGGAAGCTTATGGCGCGTCTTACACCTTACAGGAAATGCTCACCGTCAAATCAGACGATGTGCAAGGCCGCACCAAGGTGTATGAATCGATCGTCAAAGGTGAACACGCGATCGAAGCGGGCATGCCCGAATCGTTCAACGTGTTGGTCAAAGAAATTCGTTCATTGGGCATTGATATCGAGTTAGAGCGCACGTGAAGTTGAGTGCCACCGCACTCCGACCCCGGGAAGGTGTGCGGTTGTTAGACGGATCAGAGCTCTTACTTTTAAGGATGAAAACATGAAATCATTACTCGACCTGTTCAAGCAGTTCACGCCCGATGAGCACTTTGATGCCATCAAAATTGGACTGGCTTCCCCAGAAAAAATTCGTTCGTGGTCTTTTGGTGAAGTGAAAAAGCCAGAAACCATCAACTACCGTACCTTCAAGCCCGAGCGCGATGGTTTGTTTTGCGCCAAGATTTTTGGTCCCATCAAGGACTACGAATGCTTGTGCGGCAAATACAAGCGCCTCAAGCACCGTGGCGTGATCTGCGAGAAGTGCGGTGTTGAAGTCACCCAAACCAAGGTTCGCCGCGAGCGCATGGGCCACATCGACCTGGCTGCGCCCTGTGCACACATCTGGTTTTTGAAGTCACTGCCCAGCCGTTTGGGCTTGGTGTTGGACATGACCTTGCGCGACATTGAGCGCGTGCTGTACTTCGAAGCCTATGTGGTCACCGACCCTGGCATGACACCGCTGAAGAAATTCGGCATCATGACCGAGGATGACTACGATGCCAAAGTTAAAGAATACGGCGACGAATTTGTGGCCAAAATGGGCGCAGAGGGCATTCGCGAATTGCTCGAAGGCATCGAGCTGGACACCGAAATCGAGCGGCTGCGCGGCGATTTGACCGGCTCTGAAGTCAAGGTCAAGAAAAACTCCAAGCGCTTGAAAGTGTTGGAGGCATTCAAGAAGTCAGGCATCAAGCCCGAGTGGATGGTGTTGTCGGTGTTGCCGGTGTTGCCACCCGACTTGCGTCCTTTGGTTCCCTTGGATGGCGGCCGTTTTGCCACCTCCGATTTGAACGACCTCTACCGCCGTGTGATCAACCGCAACAGCCGTTTGCGCCGTTTGCTCGAACTCAAGGCACCTGAAATCATTGCCCGCAATGAAAAGCGCATGCTGCAAGAAGCGGTGGACAGCTTGCTCGACAACGGTCGACGTGGCAAAGCCATGACCGGTGCCAACAAGCGCGCATTGAAGTCTTTGGCCGACATGATCAAAGGCAAGAGCGGTCGTTTCCGCCAAAACTTGCTGGGCAAGCGGGTCGACTATTCGGGCCGCTCGGTGATTACCGTGGGCCCGACCCTCAAACTGCACCAATGTGGTTTGCCCAAACTGATGGCGCTGGAATTGTTCAAGCCCTTCATCTTTTCTCGCTTGGAGGCGATGGGCATTGCCACCACCATCAAAGCGGCCAAGAAAGAAGTTGAATCAGGCACGGCCGTGGTGTGGGATATTTTGGAAGAGGTCATCAAAGAGCATCCGGTGTTGCTCAACCGTGCACCCACTTTGCACCGCTTGGGCATTCAAGCCTTTGAACCCATATTGATCGAAGGCAAAGCCATTCAACTGCACCCCTTGGTGTGCTCCGCTTTCAACGCCGACTTTGACGGCGACCAAATGGCGGTTCACGTGCCCTTGTCGGTGGAAGCACAAATGGAAGCACGCACCTTGATGCTGGCTTCCAACAACGTGCTGTTCCCCGCTTCTGGCGAACCTTCCATCGTGCCTTCGCAAGACGTGGTGCTGGGTTTGTATTACTCCACCCGCGAGCGCATCAATGGCAAGGGCGAGGGCATGGTCTTTGCCGACACCTTTGAGGTGCAGCGTGCTTTGGACGCAGGCATGGTGGAGATGACCGCCAAAATCAGCGTGCGTTTGACCGAGTGGACCAAAGACAAGGCCAGCGGTGAGTTCATTCCCCACACGGCCTTGGTGGACACCACCGCGGGCCGTGCTTTGTTGTCGGAAATCTTGCCCAAGGGCTTGGCTTTCAGCAACATCAACAAAGCGCTCAAAAAGAAAGAAATTTCCCGCCTGATCAACACCTCTTTCCGCCGCTGCGGTTTGAAGGAGACGGTGATTTTTGCCGATAAGCTGTTGCAAAACGGTTTCCGTTTGGCCACCCGCGCCGGCATTTCCATCGCCATTGACGACATGTTGGTGCCCCAAGAAAAGCATCAAATCATTGAGGCGGCCGAAAAAGAGGTCAAGGAAATCGAGCAGCAATATGTCTCGGGCCTGGTCACGGTGGGCGAGCGCTACAACAAAGTGGTGGACATCTGGGGCAAGGCCGGTGACCACGTCTCCAAGGTCATGATGGACCAGTTGCGCAAAGAGAAAATCACCGATCGCCACGGCAAGGAAGTCGAGCAAGAGTCGTTCAACTCCATCTACATGATGGCCGACTCGGGTGCGCGCGGCTCTGCGGCCCAGATTCGCCAGTTGGCCGGTATGCGTGGCTTGATGGCCAAGCCGGACGGCTCCATCATTGAGACACCCATCACCGCGAACTTCCGTGAGGGTCTCAATGTGTTGCAGTACTTCATCTCTACCCACGGGGCGCGCAAAGGCTTGGCCGACACCGCGCTGAAAACCGCCAACTCGGGTTATTTGACACGCCGCTTGGTGGACGTGACCCAAGATTTGGTGGTGACCGAGCAAGATTGCGGCACTGCCAACGGCCAAGTGATGCGTGCCATCGTCGAAGGCGGTGAGGTCATCGAGTCCTTGCGCGATCGCATTTTGGGTCGCACCACCACCGACGATGTGGTGCACCCTGAAACCCAACAGGTCTTGGTCAAAGCCGGCGAGATGCTGGACGAAGATGCCCTGGACCTGCTGGAGACCGAAGGCGTTGACGAAGTCAAAGTGCGCACAGCTCTCAATTGCGAAACCCGTTTTGGCTTGTGTGCCAAGTGCTATGGCCGCGATCTGGGCCGTGGCGGCGAGATCAACATTGGTGAAGCGGTGGGCGTGATTGCTGCCCAATCGATTGGTGAGCCAGGCACCCAGTTGACGATGCGCACCTTCCACATCGGTGGTGCGGCATCGCGTGCCGCAGTGGCATCCAACGTCGAAGCCAAGTCCAATGGCGTGATCGGCTTTAACCCGACCATGCGTTATGTGACCAACAGCAAAGGTGATTTGGTGGTGATTTCCCGCTCAGGCGAGATCGTCATCCATGACGAAATCGGCCGCGAGCGCGAGCGCCACAAAGTGCCCTACGGTGCCATCTTGTCGGTCAAGGCCGATCAAAGCATCAAGGCCGGTGTGGTGTTGGCCAACTGGGATCCGCTGACACGACCCATCATCACTGAATTTGCAGGTCAAGTTCGGTTTGAGAATGTGGAAGAAGGCCTGACCGTTGCCAAGCAATTGGACGAAGTCACTGGCTTGTCGACCTTGGTGGTGATCGACCCCAAACGCCGTGGCTCGACCAAGGTGGTTCGCCCACAAGTCAAGCTGATCGATGCATCTGGTAAAGAGGTGAAGATTCCGGGCACCGACCATTCGGTGACCATTGGCTTCCAGGTTGGCGCATTGATCCAGGTGCGCGATGGCCAAGATGTGGGCTCTGGCGAAGTGCTGGCCCGCATCCCAGTGGAAGGTCAAAAGACCCGCGACATCACCGGTGGCTTGCCCCGTGTGGCCGAGTTGTTCGAAGCGCGCTCACCCAAGGACAAGGGCATCTTGGCCGAGATGACCGGTACCGTGTCTTTTGGCAAAGAGACCAAAGGCAAGATGCGCCTGCAAATCACCGACCCGGAAGGCACTGTCTGGGAAGAACTGGTGCCCAAGGAAAAGAACATCCTGGTGCACGAAGGCCAAGTGGTCAACAAGGGCGAAAGCATTGTGGACGGCCCGGCCGACCCGCAAGACATCTTGCGCTTGCTGGGCATCGAAGAGCTGGCCCGTTACATCGTTGACGAGGTGCAAGACGTTTATCGTTTGCAAGGCGTGAAGATCAACGACAAGCACATTGAAGTGATCGTGCGCCAAATGCTCCGCCGCGTGGTGGTGGACAACCCGGGTGATTCGGGCTACATCGGGGGCGAGCAGGTCGAACGCTCTGAAATGCTCAACACCAATGAGGCCTTGTTGTCCGAGGGCAAGATTCCTGCGACCTATACCAATTTGTTGCTGGGCATCACCAAGGCTTCCTTGTCCACCGACTCGTTCATCTCGGCGGCTTCTTTCCAAGAAACCACCCGCGTGTTGACCGAAGCGGCCATCATGGGCAAGCGCGATGAACTGCGCGGCTTGAAAGAAAACGTCATTGTGGGTCGCCTCATCCCTGCAGGCACCGGCATGGCGTATCACCAAGCCCGCAAAGTCAAAGATGCCATGGATGAGGTGGAGCGTCGTGCCATTGCCGAAGCCGAGGCCGCTGAACTGGCCGAAGCCACAGCTGGGGCAGACGATCAGGCTGACGAACCGGCGGATGCCAGTGGCCAAGATGCCGCTGGGACTGCTTAAAAACCCAAAGGCCCCTTGTGGGCCTTTGTCCTTGATGGAGGTCCACCCATGAGCACGGGGTGGTCCATGCTGTGTTTGGCGCTGCTGGTTTTTTGGGCCCTGGGGGCCTACAACCGTTTGGTGCGCATGCGTGCAAGCATCGGTCAATTGGTCGCTGTGATAGATGTGCATTTGACGCGCTACGAAGAGTTGGTTGAATTGGCCGTGACCGCCGCTGCATCCGCCCCATTCGGTTGGCAGTCGTCCATTGCGCCTGAGTTGGGGGCGGTCCATTGGACGCGTCTGCAAACGGCCGCCCGCAAAACGGCGATTGCCATGGCGCACTGGCAAGACCTGTTGTTTTCTCATTCAGCAGCCAACGCGCTGCGTGAGAGCAAGTTGGAACTGTCACAAGCCTGGCAGGCACTCAACCATCCGGACGTGTACTACATCACGGTGGCACCTGAGCTCAATGCCAAATGGGCGGAACTCGATGTATTGATCCAGCCCGATGTCGAGCGTTACAACCAGGCTGCATCTGCGTACAACGCTGCCATTGGGCAATTTCCCGCCTTGTTGTTGGCGCGGCTGTTTTCGTTTCACCCGGCCAGCCCCTTGTGACCGCCAACACGCTTGCACAGCCGCTGCCCTTGTGGCAGCAACTGCAAGCCACCGCTGTGGCATTGATGGCAATTGCGCAAGGCGCATCGGCCAGTGCGGTTCTGTTGCGCGTGCCCAGCAGTTTGCGCTCTGGTGTGCAGTCTTTGTTGTTCGCCAGTTTGCGGCACTGGGGTCGGGCCCGCGCTTTGCGCGTGATCTTGGCCCCACGCAAACCCCCGCCCGAAGTGGACAGCTTGTTGTGTGTGGCGCTGGCCTTGTCTTGGCAAGTTGAGCAAGCTCCATACGAACCATTTACCTTGGTCAATCAAACGGTGGAGGCTGCCAAGCGAAGCCCCAAAATGAAAGCCCATGCGACCTTTGTCAATGCCTGTTTGAGGCGTTTTTTGCGCGAGCAAGAGGCCTTGGTGAAGCAAACCGATCAAGATTTGCAAGCCCAATGGAACCACCCGGTGTGGTGGATCGAAAAATTGAAAAAGGATCACCCGCACCAGTGGCAGCAGGTATTGGCGGCGGACTGTGTCCCTGCTCCCATGGTGATGCGGGTCAATGTTCGGCGCATCCTGCGCCATGAATTGGCGGCCCAATGGCTGGCACAAGGCATCGCTTCACAGCCGGTGGGCCAGTTTGGATTGAGGTTGGACAAGCCATTGCCGGTTGAGCAAATTCCTGGCTTCGCGGCGGGCTTGTGTTCGGTGCAAGATGCCGGTGCCCAGTTGGCGGCACCACTTTTGCTGGCTGCCCTGTCGGGGCATGGCAATAAGCACCGCATTTTGGATGCTTGCGCAGCACCGGGCGGCAAAACGGCGCACTTGCTGGAGTTGTCGGATGCCCAACTCGTGTCCTTGGACATTGATCCCGTGCGGTGCGAGCGAATTTCCAGCAACTTGCAGCGGCTGGGATTGACCGCTCAGGTGGTGGCTGCCGATGCCTTGGCCACCGATGATTGGTGGGCTGGGCAGGCTTTTGATGCCATCTTGCTCGATGCGCCCTGCACAGCGTCGGGCATTGTGCGAAGGCACCCCGATGTGGTTTGGCTGCGCCGGGCCAGTGATGTGGATCAGTTGGCCCAATTGCAGCAAAAGCTGCTGCGCGTCCTGTGGCCCTTGCTCAAACCAGGCGGCGTGATGCTGTACTGCACCTGTTCGGTTTTCCGTCAAGAAGGTGAGGCGCAGGTCAAATCGTTTCTTCAACACAACACCCAAGCCCTTGGTTTGCCCTGTGTGGGGCATCTCATGCCGCAAAATAGCAGCATCAGCGGCAGTGTCACTGACAATCTGCCCAGTGATCACGATGGCTTTTTTTACGCATTGCTGCAAAAACCCTTGGACTGAACGCGTGTCCTTTGCCCCCGAGCTCAGGGCCTGGCTGCGCGCGTGGCTATGGGTGCTGGCCTGTGGCCTGTTTGCGGGTGGCGCTTGGGCCCAAAACCAGGTGGGCATCTCGGCTTTTCAAGTCGAGCGCGAAGACGATGCTTATCAATTGTCAGCGCAATTTGACATTGAATTGTCCAGCACGGTCCAAGAAGCGCTGCTCAAAGGTATAGCCGTTCACTTCGTGTTGGATGCCAAGGTTTACCGAGACCGTTGGTATTGGTCCGACAAACTGGTGGCGACATCTCAGCGCCACATTCGCATCAGTTACCAGCCTTTGACCCGCCGCTGGCGCATGCAAGTGGCCGCCCAACCCATGGTGCAAAGTGGTCTGGGCATGTCGATCATGCAAACCTATGACAGCTTGGAAGAGGTGATGTCGAATTTGAGGCGCTTGACGCGCTGGAAGTTTGCCAACACGTCTCAGGTCGATGCTGGCGCTGGGCATCGATTGGATTTTGGTTTCTATCTCGACTTGAGCCAATTGCCCAGGCCGCTGCAAATGGGTGCCACCGGCCAACCTGAATGGGAGTTGGCCGTCAGTAAGAGCATCCGCTTGGTCACCGAGGTCCGATGACGGACCGCGCGCTCACACGCAAATCGACTTGGCGCTGGCTTTGGGCCATTGGCGTGGCGGTCGTTTTGGGACTGGGTTTGGTTTTGTTGTTCTTGTTGACCCTGGCTGCCGACAACCAATTTCTGTATGAGCGCAATTACGATGCCCTGTTGATCCTCAACGCTGTGGTGGCCTTGGTGCTGTTGTTGGTCATTGGCTGGACTTTTTTGCGGCTGGTGATCCGTTGGCGCAGGCGCAAATTTGGTTCACGTTTGTTGGCCAAGTTGGCCATGATTTTTGCGCTGGTGGGCATGCTGCCTGGCCTCTTGATTTATGCGGTGTCCTATCAGTTTGTGTCCCGCTCCATTGAGAGTTGGTTTGATGTGCAGGTTGAAGGTGCCTTGGAGGCAGGCCTGAACCTGGGGCGCACCAGTTTGGACACCTTGGCCAGCGACTTGAGCAGTAAAACGCGGGTGGCCGCTGGTCAATTGAGCGATGTTCGCAGTGCCAGTGCGGGCTTGGCTTTGGAGCGCTTGCGCGACCAACTCGGGGCCGATGACATTGTTTTGTGGAGTTCGGCTGGTCAGCCATTGGCCAGTGCGGGCGCATCTTTGTTTCAACTCAATCCGGAGCGACCGGCGAGCGCGCAACTGCGGCAATTGCGCAGCCAAGGTGTGATTTTTCAGCTGGAAGGCTTGGAAGATGGGGTTGCGGGCAAAAGCCAACGCGCCCGGGTGAAGGTGTTGGCATTGGTGGCCGCCCCTGGACTGGGCTTGTTGGATGAAAACCGAATATTGCAAGTGACCCAAACCTTGCCGCCCAATTTGGTGGGCAATGCCTTGGCCGTTGAATTGGCTTATCGGGAGTACCAAGAACGTGCACTGGCGCGGCAAGGCCTGCGTCGCATGTACATCGGTACCTTGACCCTGACTTTGTTTTTGGCGGTGTTCGGTGCCGTGTTGTTGGCGGTATTGCTGGGCAACCAATTGGCCAGGCCCTTGTTGTTGTTGGCCGAAGGTGTGAGAGAGGTGGCCGAGGGCGACCTCAGCCCCAAAGCGGTTTTTGCAAGCCGCGATGAGCTCAGTGAATTGACCCGATCATTTGCACAAATGACGGCCCAGTTGGCGCAGGCGCGCAATGCCTTGGATGACAGCATGGAGCAGGTCGATCTGGCGCGGGCCAATCTGCAAGCCATATTGGACAACATGAGTGCTGGCGTGATCGTGTTGGACGAAGCGGGTGTGGTGCTCTCATCCAACCCCGGCGCGACACGCATTTTGCGGGTGCCATTGGCGGCTTATGAAGGCAAGCGACTGGGCGATGCACCTGGCATGAAGGACCTTGCGGCCCAGGTTGAATTGGAGTTTTCAGGCTTTGTGGGTGAACGCAGCCAGCATGGTTTAGACCATTGGCAACAATCGTTTGAACTTGCCGCTGGCCAAACCTCTGTGCCCAGCCAAGGGCCCAGCGCGGGTCATAACGGGGTGACCTTGGTGGCACGGGGAGCTGTGTTGCCCAACCAAGCCCGATTGTTGGTGTTTGACGATATTTCAGAAATTGTGTCGGCTCAACGTGCCCAAGCTTGGGGCGATGTGGCACGCCGTTTGGCCCATGAAATAAAAAATCCGCTGACCCCGATCCAGCTTTCAGCCGAGCGCTTGGAGATGAAACTCACCGGCAAGCTGGCAGACAGCGAGCAGGCCATTTTGGTCAAGTCGATCAAAACCATCGTGGACCAAGTGGATGCCATGAAGCGTTTGGTCAATGAGTTCCGCGACTATGCGCGTTTGCCTGTGGCCGATCTCAAGCCGCTGGACTTCAATGCATTGGTCATGGAAGTACTCGGCTTGTACGGCGAGGAAACCGCATCGGTGCCATTGCGCACCGAATTGGATCCGCAATGTCCACGCGTGATGGGTGATGCTTTGCAACTGCGGCAAGTCATTCACAACCTGTTGCAAAACGCGCAAGATGCCACCCCCCCCGAAAAATCCCATTTGGGCGTGATCTTGCGCACCCAATGGGTGGCGACATCAGGGCGGGTGCGATTCACCGTCATCGACCACGGCAACGGTTTTCCAGCGCATATTTTGCAACGCGCCTTTGAGCCCTACATCACCACAAAAGCGCGTGGTACTGGTCTGGGATTGGCGGTGGTCAAAAAAATTGCCGATGAACACGGCGCAAGAATAGATTTGAAAAACCGAGAAGTTGACGGTGTTGTGCAAGGTGCCCAAGTATCGTTATCATTCGAGACAGAATCTCCGCATCAGCTCACAATCTAGCAGGCAACATGGCAAATATTTTGGTGGTGGACGACGAACTTGGCATTCGTGAATTGCTCTTCGAGATCCTGAACGACGAGGGCCATCAAGTGGAAATGGCGGAAAACGCCGCCCAAGCCCGTGCAGCCAGGCTCCAAGCACGCCCCGACTTGGTGTTGCTCGATATTTGGATGCCCGATACCGATGGTGTGACCTTGTTGAAAGAATGGGCGGCTGCCGGCTTGCTCAACATGCCGGTGGTGATGATGAGCGGTCATGCCACGATCGATACCGCGGTTGAAGCCACCCGAATTGGTGCACAAGCTTTTTTGGAAAAACCCATCACCCTGCAAAAACTGCTCAAGGCCGTTGAGAGTGGGCTGGCACGCAAGCCTGCGGCTGCGCCAGTAGCGGTTGTGCGGACCCAGTCGGTAGCCATGCCTGTGGCTGAATCAGCCCCGTCCATCATGACCATGACAGGGCCGGTGCCTGTGGAGATGCCTGCCCACCACCAAAGTTTTGATCTGGATGTGCCCCTGCGCGAAGCCAGAGATGCCTTTGAAAAAGCCTATTTCGAATTCCATCTGGCCCAGGAAAATGGATCCATGACCCGCGTGGCAGAAAAAACCGGATTGGAACGCACCCATCTCTATCGCAAACTCAAACAATTGGGTGTCGACCTGTCCAGGGGCAAGCGGCAAGGTTCTTGATCCGTATGGAGCATGTTGGAGCCCTTTGCCCATCTGCGGATTACTGAACCAATGTCAGAGTCTGCGGGCCACCCATTGCGCCAAGCCAGTTGAACGCGCAATCCACACAAACAGCAAGGCACCCACGATCACGCCCAGCAAATCACCAACAGCCATGGCGACAAAGTCATGCACAGGCTTTGGGGATCCGTCGAAAAGAAATTGCCACAGTAAAAAATGCAGGCTGGGGTTGATCAAGGTGTAGATGACCGACAGCAAGAGCAAGTCTTTCAACTGGGTCAGTGCGACAGGGCGGCGGAACAACCAAACAAACAAGCCGTATGCAGCGACAGCGCTGCTGCAAGAGGCCAGATCGTTGAGCCAAGCCAAACCATCGTAGAACTGGTCGTTTAAGAAAATCAACTCGGCACCGCCCAAGCCTGTGGCGACCGTTCCCCACAAAGGCCCCAAGATCAACAGATTGGCCAAGCGGATGAAAGATGGCAGGTAGATCCAAGAGATGTTTTGCGTCACTTCCCACACCCCAAACACCCAAATGTTGACCAAGTGCAGGGACATATAGGTCAATGACCCCAGCAGCACGAGCATCAATTTTTCAATCAGGGGTGAGGATGGACGCGAAAAAAACATGCCGCATTATCTGGTGAGACCCAGTGATGTCAACCTGGGAGTACAAGGGCATTGTTGTGCTCTTGCTCGCACGGTGGAAAACCTTGCATCAGAAGAGCCGACAGACTTTGACCCTGATATCGTGGGAGATTTTGGTTTCCACAAGACGGTATGAATGGCACGCTGGGATGCTACAATAACCTAGATGGCCCGGTAGCTCAGTTGGTAGAGCAGAGGACTGAAAATCCTTGTGTCGGTGGTTCGATTCCGCCCCAGGCCACCAATATAGCCTTTTAAGTAGTTGGCATCAGGGTGATTCTCAGCATTCGGTTCACCTAAGAAAATTTACATTAAGTTCATTACTATCTGTGACAAGAAACACCAGTAATTAATAGTTCATTTGCTTGGTGTTAAATGACGAACGCTACCCTATATTTGATTTTCAAGTTGATGCGATTGAAAAATAGTAGAAGTACCAAATAATGTTGGTTATTTCATTAAGTAGGGTTGTTCAGTTTTCGCTTCTGCTTTTGACCTTGAGGTTGTCAACAGAATACCTGACACCTGAGGAAATCGGTATAATTTCGTTGACTACATCAACCATAGGGTTGTTCGCGCTTTTTTTAATTAACCCGATAGGAATGTATATCAATCGACGACTACACGATTGGATTGGTCGAAGGATGGTATTCGAATACCTAAAGATTTATTGGGTTTATTTGGTATTGGTTAATTTAATTGCGGCATGTACTCTCTACCTGCTGAACGCAAATGAGATTTGGAAGCCGAATATAAATATTACATTATTCATTCTAATTGTATGTGGAAATTTGACTTTCGCCACAATTAATCAACTGTACATGTCAATGATTAATATGATGGGTCATATGGGTTGGTTTGCAGCTTTGACTGTCGCAACAGTTGGTGTCAGTTTGGTGGCTGCAGTTTTATTTGTTAATTTAATTTCACCTAATGCGCAATTCTGGCTATTTGGATTATTAATTGGACATTTTTTTATCGGAGGATTGGGTTGGTATGTATTTAGCCATCGAATAAGCTACATTGAAATGAATGATGTTGCACCCATCAGGTTAAAAATATCTAATATAAATTCAGTGCTAACTTATGCTTGGCCAGTTGCAATTGCAGTGGCACTCGGTTGGATGCAAAATCAAGGTTATCGATATGTCATTGAGTACAAGATCAGTCTCATTGATCTCGGTATTTTTGTGGCAGGGTTTGGCATCAGTGCAGGGTTGATGTCAGGCATTGAAACAATCCTATCTAATTATTTTCAGCCTATTTTTTATTCAAAAATAAATCAGAATAAGGACGATGATATAAAAAAAGCTTGGGTGGAATACGTGGAATGCATGTTGCCGCCATTATGGCTGTCAACAGTAGCCATTATTGCAGTCGCTCCAGTGTTAACCGAGATACTTTTGGGGAAAAATTTCAGTGAATCAGGTATATTTATTGTTTGGGGAGCTTTATCTGAGTTTGGAAGGGTGGCAACTGCAGCTGTTGGTATGGCATCGCATGCAAAAATGAAAACAATTCATCTTGTTACCCCTAACTTGGTTGGAGCTTTATTTACACTAATTTTACTTGTTCCAATGATTGATAATTTTGGGGCAATTGGTGTTGGCGTGACATTGGTGATAGCTTCTTGTTTATCGTTTACGGCGGGTACTTTGATAACCAAAAGGTACCTGGGCATGATGCCTCCGTTAGCTATTGTCTTTAAATCATTTATTTATAGTGTTGGTCTTGCTATTGTCTTCTTTTTTGTAACGAGCGTTGTTGATCATAAAGAGAGTGCTTTAGGTGGAATTGTGCTATTAATGATTATAGGGTTATTTTATATGTTATTCATGTATTTTATTTTGGGGGAGAAGTTGAATTCAAAAATGAATATTGGCGGCATATTGAAGAAGACGGTATAAATCATGCATCTTGCAATATGTAGTGATAATGAAAATTTCAAACGCGACAAGCTTCGTGACAAGGAATGGAGTCGACAGTTCCCTGGATCAGGTTGGGTGACATGCATATACAATAAATCAATTGATGAGGGCTTTGAAGCGGCCTCCGGGGATGTGGCAATCAAGAAAATCCAGGAGGGAAAATGGTCTGCAAATGATGTGCATGTAGTTCAAGATTTAATGTCAAGTGATGCGAATAAGCTCATTCATTTAGGAGCTAACCCATTCGCCATCATGTGCTATGAAGCCTCTATCTATGCGCCATCATTTTATGAGAAGATTAATGAAATATCTGAACCCTTCAAATATAAGTTGGGATTTGGTTTTGGTGATGAAAAGTTAAATGGTGTCGGCGCAGTGACCAGAAGATTTCCATCATTTTATAAAGAGGATGTTTTAGAAATAAAAAAATGGGGGAGTAGAAGAGAAATCTCTATGGTTGCAGGAAATAAATACAGAATAAGAAATAACTACATCCCTGCAAAGCCAAACATAATTAATCTGATGCGCCAGATGAAGCACTCTCTTTATAAAGTTAAATTTAAAAAATATAAAGAGCATTTAGAAAAGTCATTGCATGATGAGCGACTGCGAGCTGTAGAGTATTTTTCCAATAAAAAATTAATAGATATATATGGTGCTGGATGGGAAAGATGGGATGAGCATCCGACTGAGTGGGCAAGTAGATTAAGTCATTTGGTGACATCAAGGTACAAAGGGATGTGCATTGATAAAATAAGCACTATTAGTAATTATCGATTTAATTTGTGTTATGAAAATATGGTGGAAAAAGGATATGTAACAGAAAAAATCATTGATTGTTTTGTGGCGGGTACAATACCTGTTTACTTAGGTGCAACTGACATAGAGCAATATATACCAACGGAAGCCATCTTAAATAAGAGAGAATTTGATTCTTATGGTGAATTACATCAACACTTGAACGAAATAGATGAGGAAGAAGCGGTCAAAATGATCATGGCTGGACGAGATTTCTTGAATACCAAAGAGGGACAGCTGCATAGCTACGAGGGTTTTGCGCAGTACATATTTGAAATGGTGTCGACATGTTAAATATTGATGTCTGCATCATGTCCTATAACAGAGGCGGCTACCTCCGTGATGCAATATTTTCCGTTTTAAATCAGACATGTAAAGCGCAAAATATAACTGTTTATGACAATGGCAGCGACAAGTCTGTTTATGAACAAGTTAAAGACCTGATAGGCGAAAATGTAAGATGGATTGGTTCAGAAAAAAATCAAAGGTATTCATGGAATTTTCGCAGAGCTTTAAATGAGAGCACAGCAAAGTATGTGATGATGTTGCATGATGATGATCGTTTATGCCCGGAGTTTTTGGGGATCCAGTATCGAGAAATTGAAAAAAATAAAGACATGGTCGCTATCTCTTGCAACGGTTTTTTGATAGGGAAAGACGGAAAAAGAAAAGGTGGATATTTAGAAGCATTAAGTCAATCGACAGATACGGTCGTCATGTCATGTAGTGGCAAAGTAGCCATCAAATACGCATCAAACTCATGCATACCTTTTTCGCCAGCAATTTACTTGAGGGAAGTTGCTAAAAACACGCCTATGAGGGATGAGTATACAAAGGTAGGCGATGCTGTATATTTTTGTGATTTGGCCGAAAAGGGAAGCATAGGATATAACACCTTACCGTTGTACGAATGTCGAAAACATGAAAGCCAAGACTCTGTATATTTCCCGTATGAGGAGATGAAAAGCCTTGGATTATTTTTTCAAAAAACCAAATTCGATAATGAGGAAGATAGATTAATTTTAAAAAAACTTCTCAAGCGTCAAGAGGCAATAAGAATTATTTGGCAAATGGTTTCGCATGTTAAGCGAGGAGAATTAAAGAATGCTATCAATTTCTACCATAGATCGCAGTTGAATTTCATGGATTTTATTGATGCAATTGGTCACAGATTTTTTCAAAAAATACAATTAATATAAAGTGGTGAAGAAATGAAATTTATACGTCACTGGATAATGGCGCTTATTCATCCGTTGCCATTGGTCGGATTAATTTTTTTACCAGCCTTTTTTATGAGATGGTACAGGTATACAAAACTTGAAAAAAAGTATGTGAAAGTTAATTGGAAGGATACACATCCCTGTCTGCATGACTCCGTTTTAAGTACCCCATTTGATCCCCACTATTTTTATCAGGGTGCATGGTTGGCAAGAAGGGTGGCGCAAATCAAACCACGAAAACACACAGATATCGGTTCTAGTGTTCTCACGATTGGCGTACTGAGCGCAACTGTAGAAAGCGAATTCATTGACTTCCGCCCGCTGAAGGTGAACTTGCCGTCATTAGTTTCAAAAGCTGGCAATATTCTAGACCTTGAATATAAGAACAATACCATTGAGTCCCTATCTTGTCTGCATGTGATTGAACACATTGGCTTGGGTCGTTATGGCGACACCATGGACCCAGAAGGAAGCAAAAAGGCAGCTGCTGAACTACAGCGTGTGCTGAAACCTGGGGGGCAGTTATATATATCGCTACCGGTAGGGCGGGAGCGTATCTGTTTCAATGCACATCGTGTGCATGATCCAATGACGGTTTTGAATATGTTCAGTCAGCTGAATTTAATCGAATTCTCGCTGGTGGATGACGATGGAAAATACACAGAGAATGTGTCAGTGGAGGGCGGTAAAAAACTAAATTATGGTTGTGGCCTTTTTGTGTTTCAAAAGCCGTGAAAATCCTATGTGTTTTAGGGCAGCATAACTACGGCAAGCCTGAGAGAGGTGCTTGTTATGAATATGTAAACTTTTTGCCAGCACTCACCAACTTGGGGCATGAAGTTATTTTTTTTGAATCTTATGATCGAAGAGTCTATCAAGATTTTGCAGACCTAAATAGGAAATTGTTGTTCAAAATAAATGAAGTAAAGCCAGAAATAGTTCTGTGTGTATTAATGGGCTATGAGATATGGACAGAAACATTGCAGCTGATTAAAGATCATTCTGGATCTATATTGATAAATTGGTCAACCGATGATTCATGGAAATATAAACAATTTTCAAGATACATGGCCAACCTTTTCCATCTATACGCAACAACGTATCCCAGTGCAGTAGAAAATGGGCTAAAGGATGGACATAAAAATTTCTTTCTGACGCAATGGGCGGCCAATTCATCAACATTAAATAAACCATTATTGAGTGAAAAATGTAAGTATCAGGTTACCTTCATTGGTACATCATATGGCAATCGCCCAAAGTTGGTTGCACAATTAAAAGATGCGGGAATAGACGTCGAGTGTTTTGGCTATGGATGGAAAAATGGTCCAGTCCAAGCCGATGAAATACCGAAGATCATTCGTGAATCTGTTATCAGCTTAAATTTTGGTGATTCGGGTTTTCAATGGAGTGGTTATCGGTTGGTGCGAAGCAGGCAAATTAAGGCCAGAATATTTGAAGTGACAGGTTCTGGGGGATTTTTGATCACAGAAAATGCAAAAAATCTAGATCAATTTTTTGGATCAAATGAAATAGAAACATTTGAGGGATTAAATGATCTTGCAATCAAAATTAAGAAATACTTGAGGGATACTAAACTTCGCGATAGCATGGCAGTAGGGGGGTATCAACGGACTGCTGAACATCATGTATACGAAATGCGGTTTGAGCAACTGATATCTGCAGCAATCAAAACAAAAGAAGTGAATCCAAACAGATTGCTCCATGGCATAGATATGCTTGCATTTGAAGCAATCCAAAAAAAACATACGGTAGGAAACATGATGAAATGGGTGGGCACACTGTGGAGCCTTCCCTTTGTAATCGTATGGGGGAAGGTGCGTGGACCGCGTGCTGCCCGTCGAATCATGTTTGAGTTGAGTTGGAGATTAATGGGTCGAAAGACTTACTCTGCGTCAGGTTGGCCTGGACGGCTTTTTTATAGACACAGTTGATGTACACACCAGTCAGTGTCGTTATTCCTTGTTATCGCTGTTCGGAGACAATCCATCGAGCAGTCTCTTCAGTCATTGATCAAACCTGTCCTCCTCGGGAAATTTTTCTCATCGATGACCATAGCAATGATGAAGAGGCAACGCTCAGCGCAATTAAGCAAATCAAACAATTAAATGTTAACAAAAATATAAAAATTGAAGTGGTGGCACTTGAGGAAAATAGTGGACCTAGTGTTGCAAGGAATATTGGATGGGATATGGCGCGAGAGCCGTATATCGCCTTTTTGGATGCAGATGACAGTTGGCATAAAAGAAAATTAGAAATTCAATATCAGTGGATGATTGCGAACCCACAGGTGGCCATATCAGGTCATAGATCACAAGTAATCACGACACATACAACCGTGGATAAGGTGGGTGAAGAATTATCTTGCATAAAAATTACTGGTCAATCCATGTTGATTGCCAATCCATTTCCTACCAGATCAGTCATGTTGAAAAGAGATATTCCTTGCCGGTTTCACCCACAAAAGCGGCATGCTGAAGATTACTTACTCTGGATGCAAATAGTCTTTGGGGGGTGGCAAGCTTTTTTCTTAGAGAGCACTCTTGCATACTCATACAAAGAAGAATACGGCAAAGCAGGTTTATCCCAAAGCTTATGGAAAATGGAGATGGGCGTACAAGATTCACTGAAAATAATCTATCAAGAAAAAAAGATAACTTGGTTGGCTTATGTCATGGCAAAAACCTTTTCAATCCTTAAATTCATCAGGCGATTTGCCTTGACGCACGGCTTTTTCAGTTGGAAAAGGAGTCGTGTTGGACCAAGTCAGGCATAAGATTTCAATGATGTTGAATCAAATCGCGAAGCCTGTGTGTTTTGATTGAGGAGAGTTAAGCTTTGCAACCCATTATTCTTTTTGTGGCTACAACTCCTTTTGCGGTCAACCCGTTCTTGGTACCCCACATGGTTGACTTGACTAAAAAATATACCGTTGTGCTATGCGTGAATACTCAAGCATATGAATTGCTGCCTTGGATAACCGAAACAATCCAAGTCGTCCATATTCCTTTCGTTAGGAAAATGGCACCGTTGACAGACCTTAAAAATCTCATTCATTTGATTTGGTTGGTCTGGAAAGTTAAACCAGAAGTTATTCACAGCATCACGCCCAAGGCTGGACTCTTGGCGATGATGGCAGGATTTATCAATAGAGTGCCGAACCGGTGGCACACATTTACAGGACAGGTTTGGGCGACCAGGCACGGAATGGGTCGATCATTATTGAAGGCATTTGACAGAATCATTGTGCTTCTTTCGTCTATGGTGTTTGCAGACAGTCATTCACAATGTCAGTTTTTGGTCAAAGAGGGTTTGGTTCGTTCAAGCGGTATTGGTGTACTTGGAGAGGGTTCAATCGCAGGAGTAGATTTAAGCCGATTTAAAGTTAATCCGCATGTTCGAAAAAAACTTAGGGCAGATTTAGGCACCAAAGTTGATGCTTGTGTATTTTTATTTGTCGGTAGATTGTCTGTGGATAAAGGTCTCTATGACTTGGTTCAAGCGTTTTCACATCTGGCGCAATCTGTTGAAAATATTGAGCTATGGGTGGTTGGGCCAGATGAAGATGGCTTGCTTATGGATTTGCAAAAAAAAGGCAGTGACTGTGCATCGCACATCCGGTGGTTGGGGAAAACATCGGAGCCTGAAAAATACATGGCTTCAGCCGATGTATTGGTGCTTCCCAGTTACCGAGAGGGCTTTGGGTCAGTCATCATCGAAGCCGCTGCGTGTGGCCTTCCTGCCATTGCATATCGAATAGATGGGGTCATTGATGCAATTGTTGATGGTGTTACGGGTGTGATGGTGGAAGTTGGTTCCGTTCATGCTCTGTGCAACTCAATGGAAACATTGAGCAAACATAAGGGGTTGAGGACCAGTTTGGGTCAGCAAGCCAGGGAGCGCGTCGAAAAACATTTTTGCAGTCAAGCCATCACTGCAGCTTGGATGAAGCACTACGGTGAATATCTTGGTCGCTGAATATGGCTGAATAAAAATGACATGCCGTGGTTCTTCAGTTGCTCACTTCCCTCCACAACAAATAAAGCCCACTGATCACCACAACCAGTGCCCCCAGCACCACCGCCAGGTCGGGGACATTGCCAAACACCAACCAGCCCAAGGCCGACATGTAGATGATTTGTTGGTATAAAAACGGCCCCAGCACCGCAGCTGATGCACGGCGGTGGGCCAGGGTCACGCAGTAGTGACCCAATCCGCCGAGCAATCCAGTCAAAGCAATCCATCCCCACGTGCTCCAGTGTTCAGGGGTTTGCCACTGCCAAATGCCAAACGGGGTGAGGACGAGGGCGGCGACCGCAGCGGCCAGCCATTGGGTGGCTTCGGCCGATTCGGTTTTGGCCATATGCCGGGTCAGCAGGTTGAAGCATGCGTACAAAATTGAATTCATCAGTGTCAGCAATATGGCCGGGTGAAATGCATTGGACCCAGGGCGAACAATGATGAGCACGCCTGCAAAGCCCATCAATATGGCGATCCATCGGCGCACATCGAGCCGCTCACCCAGCCAAAACGCACTGAACACCGCGATCATGATCGGTACGGAAAACTGCATCGCCCCGGTCACGGCCAGTTGCAAATACTGCAAGGCCCAAAAATTGAGGGCGGTCATCGCGCACATCATCAAGCCGCGCAAAAAGTGCAGGCGCTGTCGTTGTACGGTGACCAACTTCATGCCGTGTTGCGGCCAGAGCAAAGCCGCCATGATGAGCACATGGGTGGCAAATCGCAGCCAGACCACTTGCAAAACGGGGAGTTCTTGCACCAAATATTTTGCCAAGGCATCCAAGGACGCAAACATCAAGGTGGTGAAACTCACCAAAGCAATACCTATTTTGCGTTGCTCGGGGCTGTTGCTGAGCATCAATCAGTCCTGTGCGGCTTGGGCGGAGGCCTTGGCTGCAAATTCAGCGCGCAAGGCGCGCAATTTGGCCCTGGGGTCTTCTTTGACCGTGGCATCGTCCAAGCCCATTTCCGCAATAAAGCGGCTGGGCACGCCTGCCACCATGTCGCGCCCTTTTTTGCGCTTGCGCGCCCAACTCACGGCCAGGGTGTGCTGAGCGCGGGTGATGCCCACATACATCAATCGCCGTTCTTCTTGCAGATGAATCGCTTGTGACTCGGTCAACACACCGGCCACCTCGGGCGTGTGATGCCGAAAGGGCAACAAGCCCTCGTTGACACCAACGAGCATCACATGGGGCCATTCCAAACCCTTGGCCGCATGCAGGGTTGAAAGCGTCACCACATTTTGGTCGCTGTCGCGCTCGCTCAGTGTTGACAGCAATGAAATGGTTTGCGCCACCTCCAGCAGGTTCTTGCGCTCCGATACCAAGCTGACCCCGGCCGCATCATCAACCTGTCCCCCACAGCGTTGGGCCATCCACTCGCAAAAATCGAGCACATGGCCCCAGCGGGCAGCGGCCAATTTATCGCTGTCTTCTTGGTCGTGCAGGTGTTGCTCATAGCCCAAGTCCTTGAGCCAATCCATCAAAAACCGCATGGCATCTTCTGCCCCCTCGGTGTGGCGGGCGCGGTATTGCAAGTCATTGACGGTGCGGCCAAATTCATGCAGCGAAGTCACCGCCCTGGCGCTGAGCACACTGCCCAAGCTGTGGCTGAACAAGGCTTCAAACAGGCTCAGCTTGTATTGGTTGGCAAACTGCCCGAGTTGTTGCAAGGTTTGGTGACCCACGCCGCGCTTGGGCGTGGTGATGGCCCGCAAGAAGGCCGGATCGTCATCGTTGTTGACCCACAGCCGCAACCAAGCGCAGAGGTCTCTGATTTCAGCGCGGTCAAAAAAGCTTTGGCCCCCAGACACTTTGTAGGGAATGGCGGCTTTGCGCAGGGCTTTCTCCAGAACCCTGGATTGGTGATTGGCGCGGTACATCACACAAAAGTCACGCCATTCGTGCGGGGTGGCCGTGTGCGCTGCCTCTCCTGCGCGCAGTGACTGAATGCGCGCCACCACCCGCTCGGCCTCGTGCTCTTCGTTGTCGGCATCCACCACCCGCACCGGCTCTCCATCACCCAATTCACTGAACAGGGTTTTGGGAAACAACTTGGGGTTGGGCCGAATCACATTGTTGGCAGTTCGCAATATGGCGCGGGTTGAGCGGTAGTTTTGCTCCAGCTTCACCACCCGCAAGCGGGGGAAGTCCGCTGGCAAACGCTTTAGGTTGTCCAGGGTGGCCCCACGCCAGCCATAGATGGACTGATCGTCGTCGCCCACGGCGGTCAAGCACTGGCGATCACCGGCCAATAATTTGAGCAGTTCATATTGGGTGGCATTGGTGTCTTGGTATTCGTCCACCAACCAATGGCTGATTTGCGCTTGCCATTTCGCGCGCACCTCCGGATGGTTTTGCAGCAACTTCAGGGGCAAGCCAATCAAATCGTCGAAATCAACGCTTTGGTAGGCGGTCAAGCGCTCTTCATAGCGCGCCATGATGCGTGCCGTGATGCGTTCGTTATCGTCTTTGGCCTGGGCCTCGGCCATGGCCGCATCGAGGCCCATGTTTTTCCACAGGCTGATGGCCCACTGCCATTGGCGCGCCGTGGCCGCGTCCGTGGTGCCACCGGCATCTTTGAGCAAACTGATCACATCATCGCTGTCCAAAATACTGAACTGCGGTTTGAGGCCCATGGTGGCACCGTCTTGGCGCAAGATGCGAACACCCAGCGCATGAAAGGTACAAACCGTGACTTTTTGCGCTGCTTTGCCAATGAGTTTTTTGGCCCGCTCGCGCATTTCAGCCGCTGCTTTATTGGTGAAGGTGATGGCGGCGATGGCGCTGGGGTCAACGCCCGACTGGATCAGCAAGGCCAGTTTGTGGGTGATGACGCGGGTTTTGCCAGAGCCCGCACCGGCCAAGACCAGGCAAGGGCCTTGCAATATATGGACCGCTTCGAGTTGTGCTGGGTTCAGACCGGATGACATGCAGGCGACGCTGGGGCAAAAGCGTTTGATCATAGCCGGGCACAATGTCATCCATGGCAACTGTTTTATGGGTCACCTTCCCTTTTTTCGCGCTCGTGCTGGCAGGGTATTTAGCGGTTCAGCAAAATTTTTTGAGTGTCGATGCCATTCCGGGTCTCAATAGTTTTGTGTTGTTTTTCGCGCTGCCTTGTTTGCTGTTTCGATTTGGCGCCAATACCCCCATCGCCCAGTTGCTGGACGCGCCGCTGTTCATCACCTATGCCGCCTGCGGCTTGATCTTGGTGGCCGTGGTGGTGGCATGGAGCTTGAACGACCGCATCCGTTGGAACGACGCGGCCTTGGGCGCGCTGGTCGCGGCATTTCCGAACACGGGTTTTTTGGGTGTGCCTTTGCTGGTGGCCTTGCTGGGCCCGAGCTCTGCCGGCCCGGCCATCGTGTCCATCATTGCCGACTTGCTGTTCACCTCGTCTTTGTGCATCGCTTTGTCGCGCATGGATGGTGCGGGCGAGCATGGGTTTCGCCATGCGGCCTTCAATGCCCTCAAAGGTGTGCTGGCCAACCCCATGCCTTGGGCCGTTTGCTTGGGGGCTTTGTTTTCGGCCAACGAATGGCGTTTGGCTGACCCTGTGGACAAAACCCTGAGTTTGCTGGCCGATGCGGCTTCGCCGGTGGCCTTGTTCACCATTGGGGCGGTGCTGGCGCGCTCCCAGGTGCGCGCCCGTTTGAGCCCGCACAAGGCCATCCGGTTGATGGACTATCTTCCCGTGGCCTTGGTCAAACTGGTGGTGCACCCCAGCTTGGTGATGCTGGTGGGTGCAACGGTGATTCAAGCGGGTGTGCCCTTGGACCCCTATGCCTTGATGGTGGTGGTGTTGGTGGCCGCTTTGCCCAGTGCCAGCAATGTGTCGATGCTGGCCGAACGCTTTGGCGCTGACAACGGCCGCATCGCCCAAATCATTTTGATCACCACGGCCTTGGCGTTTTTCACCTTTTCGGGCGCGGTTTTTTGGCTCAAGCCTTGAGGCTTTAAATCACCAACGGGTCCACATCGATGGCCCAGCGCAACACGGCACGGTGTTGTGTTCGTGCAGACCGCAGCAGGGGTTGCCAAGCGGTCAAAAATTGTTGCAAAGCGGTGCGCGAGGCCGATTCAACCAACACTTGGGCCCGCTCGACTTGGGCCACCCGTTGAATGCCCAGCGGCACCGGCGGGTACAAGCTGAGTCGATCGGCCCCAGGCAGTTCAGCGGCGGCCAGTGAAACCGCTTTCAAAAACGATTGGGCCGCATCTTGGGTGCGCGCTTCGGCCCGCAGCAGGGCTTGAAAACTGAAGGGCGGCATGCCAGCTTGCTCGCGCTCTTGCAATTGTTCCTCGGCAAAAGCGGGGTAGTCATGTCGCTTCAAGGCATCAAACAAGGGGTGCTGCGGGTAGTGGGTTTGGATCCACATTTCACAGGCATGGCCGGCTTGCTGCGACCACTGGGCATCGCGCCCGGCGCGCCCAGCGGCTTGCATGAGCAGGCTGAACAATCTTTCGGGCGCACGGAAATCGCTGGAGAACAAAGCGCCATCGGTGTCGAGCGCCGCCACCAGGCTCACACGGCGAAAGTCATGGCCTTTGGCGATCATTTGTGTGCCAACCAGCACATCAACTTCTCCCGCGTGCACCTGGGCCAATTGGTTTTCCAGCGCGCCTTTGGCGCGGGTGGAATCCGCATCTATGCGGGCAATGCGCGGCGCTGCACCGTCTGGCCGGCGCACGCCTTCGAGTTGGGTGGCCAAGAGTTCTTCCAGTTGTTCGGTGCCTCGCCCCATGGCCCGCACGTCGGTATCGCCACATTCTGGGCAAGCCCTGGGAACGGCGGTTGTATGGCTGCAGTGGTGGCAGCGCAATGTGCGGTTGAGCTTGTGAAACACTTGAAAAGCACTGCAATGCGGGCATTGGCTTTTCCAGTGGCAAGAAGGGCAGTGCAACACCGGTGCATAGCCGCGCCGATTGAGCAACACCAAAATTTGCTGGCCCAGGCCGATGCGCTCACGCATGGCATCGAGCAACACGCCTGAAAACACCGTGCGCCTGGGTTGCCGGTTCATGTCCACCCGACGTACCAAGGGCAGGGCGCTTTGGCCCATGCGCGAGGGCATGTGCAAGCGCACATAGCGCCCAGCGGGCTTGTCTGGGCTGGCCGCTCTGCTGTGGTGCCAGCTCTCCAGGGACGGCGTGGCCGAGCCCATCACCACTTGGGCTCCTTCCAGTTGGCCGCGGTAAACGGCCAAGTCACGGGCCGAGTAACGGGCACCCTCTTGTTGTTTGTAGCTGGGGTCGTGTTCTTCATCGACCACGATCAGGCGCAAATGGGGCATGGAGGCCAACACCGCCATGCGGGTGCCCAGCACCATGCGTGCTTGCCCGTTGTGCGCTGCCAGCCAACTGTTCAAGCGTTGGGCGGGGGTCATGGCGCTGTGCATGGCCACCACGCAACCCGCACCCAACCAGGGCTCAAAACGCTCGCGAAAACGCTGCTCAAGCTGAGGCGTGAGGTTGATCTCAGGCACCATCACCAAGGCTTGGGCGCTGGGCTCGGCCTGCAACAGGCGTTGAACCGCTTGCATGTACACCTCGGTCTTGCCGCTGCCGGTGCTGCCAAACAGCAAAAACGGGCCTTTTTGAGTAGCCATTTGATGCAAAACGGCTTCTTGCTCGGCGGTGAGTGCCAATCCATTGGGTGGTACGGGTATCCGGTCCACGGCCTTGACGGGTTGGGGTGCCAAAGGCTCGGCCGTGTTTTTGCTTTTGGGGGCAGCGGCTTTGCGTTTGAGGCGGCGCGTCAGTTGCTCGGGGCTGAGTTCGCGCAAAGAGGGTGGCAAGGCGGCCAAAGCGACCTCGCCTTCGCTGCGCTGGTAGTAGCGGGCCGTGAACCGGATCAGGGCTTGCCAAGCCGGGTTGAGTGCAGGCAAGGGGTGGAGCACGCCGGCGATGGGGCGCAATCGCAGCGCAGTTTCCCCTTGAGCGGGCAGGCCGTGCCCGGCATCCCACACAATGCCCAGCAACTCCCGCTGGCCCAAGGGCACGCGAACCAATGTGCCAATGGGGAGTGCCTCCTCACTCAGATAAGTCAGAGGCCCACCCACGCCGCTGTGGGCTGGGGTTTGGACCAATACAGAGAGGGTGACAGACATCGAAAATGCGTTTTTTGTCGTGTTTATCAAGATTTGGACTTGAAACCGGGTTTAAGTGCTTGATTTGCAAGCCCTTTGAGATAACCCCAAGATTCTGTGGATAACTTTGTTGATATCTTGCCGTTCAGGCCTCCAAAGCCTTGTCTGGCAAGGCTTTGAACAGATTGCCCTATTTTCAGGCATTTGCAGCAATCTATATAAATCAAGGGTTTAGAGAGATTTCAAGGGGCGAAAACAAAAGCAGTCCCCATGAGAGGGGTCCATTGACTGAAACACAAATTTTGTGCATAAGTCAAGGCCAAGAACTAAACTTTGTTCGTAAACGGACGGAAAAATTCAAATATTTCTCAAAAAACGAGCGTGGTGGTGACCACCGATCACGCCGCCCAACAGGGCGCGGGTATTGCCATGTTCGGGCTCACAGCGACTGGCCTGGCGCATCAAGCAAACAGGCGAGAGGTTGGCGGCCTGGAACATACAGGCTTCGGGGAAACCGGCGTTTTGCAGCGGGGTGTACATGGGGCCGATTGTGGCAGGGCGACTGGGCAATGGCCCTGGCTCAGCGTGCTGCGATGGCGTTTTGCACCAAAGCAGGGTTGAGCAATTCAGACAAGACCAAAGGTGGTTGCCCGGGCTTGTACAGCACATAGACCGGCACGCCGCTGCGGCCCAATTGCGCCAATGCGCGTGTGATGGTGGGGTCGCGGCGGGTCCAATCGGCCCGCATCAGCGCCACTTGGTGGCGCTCAAAGTCTTGCAAGACCTGGGCATTTTGCAAAGTGGTTTGTTTGTTCAACTGGCAGGTCACACACCAAGCGGCGGTGAAATCGACAAACACCATTTGGCCTTGGGCCAACTTATCCTGCACGGCCTGGGGTGACCAAGTTTGCCAATGTGAATCGGCCGCTGCGGGCGCGGCATCATTGGCCGTCAAACGTGGCCACACCACGGCGGCGCTGGCCAGCCAGCAGGCACTGGCCAAGATCAACAACCATTGGCGCAGCGATGCGCTCAACCCCGAGCACCATGCCATCGCCGCCGTGGCCAGCAACAACAGCAACACCGACATGGTGGTGTCCAAATTGGTTTGTTGACCAATGATCCACAGCAACCAGATCACGGTGAGCCACAGGGGGAAGGCCATCAAAGACTTGAACACCGCCATCCAAGGACCGGGTTGTGGGAGGTATTTGCCCAAGGCCGGCCAGTGGCTGAGCAGCGCAAAAGGCAGGGCCATGCCCAGGCCCATGGTGGCCAAAACGGCCATGGCACTGGGCCAGGTTTGGCTGAGTGCCCAGCCCATGGAAACCCCCACAAATGGCGCGGTGCAAGGAGAAGCCAAGCCCACCGCCAACACCCCGGAGGCAAAGGCATTCAAGCCAGGGTGTTGGGATTGCCAACTGGCCCAAGAGGACGGCCACAGGGGACCCCATTCAAACAAGCCCATCAGGTTCAAGGCCAAGACGGTGAAAAGCAAGGCCAGCGCCCCGACAAACCAGGGGGACTGCAATTGAAATCCCCAGCCCAGCTGCTCCCCGGCCGAGCGAAATGCCAGCACCGCAGCGCCCAGGGCCATGAAGGTCAAGACCACACCCAAGCTGTATGCCAATCCGCCCCAACGGCGTTGCGCCACGGTTTGACCGGGCAAGCCCAGGCCCACCACTTTGATGGCCAGCACCGGCAACACGCAAGGCATGAGGTTGAGCAGCAAGCCGCCCACCAAGGCGCTGATCAGGGCCAACCAAAAACCAAGTCCCCACGCCGTTTCGGGTTCGCTGGGCGAGGCCAAGGGCTTGGCTGGATTGAAAGGCGGGGCGCTCGCCGCCAAAGCGGGGCTGGGCAATGCGGGCCAGCTGCCACTGACCGGGATTTGCATGCGCCAAGCGGTTTGTGTAGCACCTTGCGCCATCACCAAGACCAAGGGCAGTTGCGCGGGTTGGGTGCTGCGCATGGGGTGCAAAGGCAGGGTGACTTGCCATTGATCACCCGTCCATTGGGCTTGGCTGCGCGGATGGGTTTCGCCGGCATGGTCAACCACCTCGGGCAGTTCCACAAAAACCGATATGTTTTGCAGCCGTGCGGCGGCAGGCAAACCGGCCACCGTCAATTGCAAATGGTCAGAGGCCAACTGCGCTTTGGAGTTGCCCGCTGGCAGAGGTTGGGGTTGTTGCTGCAACAGGCCCTCAAACAGCGTGGTGTGGCTGGCCAGGCTGGCTTGGCTGGGCAAGCGCAGCACAAAGCGGCCCTCTTGCGGAATGCATTCTTGGCGGCACACCAGCCAAGCGGCTTGCAAAACCACTTCGGGTTCGCTCAGGCTGGGTGCTTTATCTGAAATGGTCAAGGGCGCGGCCAGCAGCGCCTTGCCCTCAAAACCATAGTTGGTCATCTCGCCCACCCGAATCTTGTGGGGAATGGGCCAATGGGTTTCACCCGCCGCCCAACCGGTGGGCAATTGCCATTGCAATTGGGTGGGCAGGCCTGAGTCACCCGGGTTTTTCCAGTAGGTGTGCCAGCCTTTTTGGTGTTGCAGATACAGGCCCAGCCACATGGTTTGACCCGCTGCCAAGCCTTGTGGGGCCCACACCATCAACTCGGCGCGCACCTGGGGCGTTTGCACCACAGACGCAGTGCCTTGTGCCCCAGCGCCACACATGCAGGCCAGGGCCAAAAATAAAACGCAAATGCGCTGGTGCAGTCGGGGCAAAAGGTTCATGAGGTGCTGATGGTAGCGAATGCCCCGCAGGCGCTTGCCCATCCAGGCTTTGGCAAAGTCCTTAAGATGTGGACATGCAGATCCATACCCGCTTTTGGTCCCGGTTGAGCACCCACGATTTTTCGCAACTTGATGCACAGCGCACGGTGGCCGTGTTGCCGCTGGGTGCCACCGAGCAGCATGGGCCCCATTTGCCCTTGGGCGTGGACACCACCCTGGTCGATGGCGTGGTCGATGCGGCCTTGCCGCATTTGAGCCCCACCGCTCCGGTTTATTTTTTACCCACCCAAAACCTGGGGTTGAGTACCGAGCACACCGCTTTCGCCGGCACCCTCAGTGTTGGCCCGGCCACCTTGATTGAGCTGTGGTGTGACATCGGCGCGGGTGTGGCCCGCTCTGGTGTGAAAAAAATGGTTTTGTTCAATGCCCATGGCGGCAATGTGGGGCTGATGGATGTGGTGGCCCGCGAGTTGCGCGCACGCCATGGGCTGTTGGTGTTTGCCACCAGTTGGGACCAGTTGCCGCTGGGCGAGGCGGTGATGGGCCTTTTCAGCCCCCATGAGCAGCGCTTTGGGGTGCATGCCGGGGCGATGGAAACCGCCATGATGCTGGCCCTGTCCCCACAAGATGTGCGCATGGACCAGGCCCAAAACTTTGCTTCTGCCGCCGAGACCAAAGCCCAGCGCTTTGCCATCTTGGGCGATGGGCGCAGTGCCAAACAAGGCTGGATGATGCAGGACTACAACCCGATGGGCGCTGCAGGCCATGCCTTGAGCGCCAATGCCGAACATGGCCGGGCGCTGGTGCAAGCCGCTGGCTTGCAATTGGCCCGCATGCTGCAAGAGGTGGTTGAGCACCCGCCCATCTGAGGCTGAGCGGTATCGCCCTTCAGGTGTAGGTGACCCAGTCGCTTTGGTCTGGGCCTTCCAAATGACCGATGGTGTTGTGGCTGATCAGCGATAAGCGCTTGGCGTTGTAGTGGACCTCGCTCATGGCGCTGTTGCGGATGCGCATATTGATTTCGATGGTCACTTCGGCAGGGGTTTGCAACACATGTCCAATGGCCGTGGCGATCGGGCCGCCGCTGGAGACCAGCAACACGTTGCCGCTGTGCTGGGCTTGCACATGGGCCAAGGCCGATGTGACCCCAGCCACAAAATCTGCATGGCTGGGCATGCCAAGGGGTTGGGACTGGCCGCGCATCCAAGCCTGTAAACCTTTGCGCAGCAAGCCAAAGTGGTGTTTGTACAGCTCGGGGGTATGGGGTTTTTCCAACGGTTCCGGGTGGATGGCATGGATGACCGCATGGCTGTCGTACTCGTTCAAGCCAGGCCAAACCAATGGCTGTAAATCGGCTTGGCCCAAGCTGTCTTGGATGCCCTGCCAAGTTTGTTGCTGGCGCTTCAAGCTGCCGGTGATCACGGCCTCAAATGTCAAACCACGCTCGCGAAAATAAGCCCCCAGGCGGCGGCTTTGGCGCTGGCCCAGTTCAGACAATTGGTCGTAGTCGTCTGCGCCAAACGAAGCCTGGCCGTGGCGTACCAAATAAAGGGTTCCCATGCGAGCGATTGTCGCGAATTGCAGGGGTTGCTGGGGTCTCGCGCGGGACGCGCGGGTTCAGTGCGGGTGAGGTTCAGATTGCCACATGGCCTTGGATGCAAACAATGGATTCGCCGCCCACCCAAATTTGCCCTTTTTCATCGCGCTGGACTTCGACCCGGCCGGCGCGGCCCAGGGCGGTTCCTTGGCGCGCCACATAGTGTTTGGGGGCCAGCCCCGCACCGATCAGCCATTGGCCCAAGGCCGCGTTCAAACTGCCGGTCACGGGGTCCTCGGTCAAACCACCTTGGTCCGGGAAAAATGCGCGCACCTCAAATGCCTCAGCAGGCCCTGAGTTATCCGGTGTGTGCCTTTCATCCAAAGGCGCCACCAAGCCCACTTCCATGCCCGCCAAGGCTTGGGCATCGGGCTTCAACGACAGAAGTCGGCTGGCACTGGCCAGCATCACACCCCGCCAATGTGGGCCGTTGTCGCACCAGGCGTGGTGCAAGATCTCTTGGCGGCTCAGTCCCAAGCCATGGGCAATGCGGTGGACTTCGAATTCGTCCAGGGATCCCGCGCGCCTGAGCGGCGGGGCAGCGAAGGACAGGCGTGCCCCCTCTCGGCGAATGTGCACCAGGCCCACGCCGCATTCTTGGACCACATCTTCTCCCTTGGGTTGACCGCCAAATTGCAGCCAAGCGTGGCAGCTGCCCAGGGTGGGATGCCCTGCAAACGGCAGTTCGCGGCCGGGGCAAAAAATGCGCAGCGCATAGTCGGCTTGTGGCTTGGTGGGGGGCAGCACAAAAGTGGCCTCGGACAAATGGGTCCAGTCGGTGAAGGCCTGCATTTGCGCGGTGGTCAAGCCCGTGCCATCCATGACCACGGCCACGGGGTTGCCCAAATAGGGCGTGGCCGTAAAGACGTCTACCTGTGCAAAAGGACGGTTCATGAGGTGTGCCTCAAGGAAAGTAATGGCCCTCAGGTTCGCAGCATCCAAAGGGCTGTCGCGAACAAAACCAAGGCCATGCAACGGTTGAACCCCTGCAACCGTTGGCCTTGCGGCAGCCAGTGGCGCAAGGCCGACCCCATGCAGGCGTAGGTGAAGTTGCTGCAAAAGGCAAAGGCCATGCCCACAGCCACCACTTGCACCAAGCGCTCGGTGGGGTTGTCAGCGGGCTGGCCATTGGCGTGGATGACCCATCCGCCGGTCAAGGTCAAGGCCAGCATCCATGCCTTGATGTTGAGAAATTGCAAACCAACGCCTTGAAAAAAACCGACATTTAAAAGCGCTGAATCCACCTGGCCCAGCTGATCGGTGCGGCTCAATTTCCAAGCCAGCCACAGCATGTATGCCACGCCAGCCATTTGGATCAGCCACCGCAGCATGGGGGTGCCCATGATCAACAAGCCCAAACCTTTGCCACACAAGACCAACAAAATGGCCCAGCCCACGGGGACGGCCATGCAAAACTGCAGCGCCCTGCGCAAGCCCAAATTGGCGGCCAATGCCGTGGACAAGGTGGTGTTGGGCCCGGGTGTGAAACTCACCGCCACACACATCGCCAGCAAAGCGGCCCATTCGGTCGTGTCCATTCAGGTTTCCAAACGCTGGGGCAGGCGCAAAGCGGTCATGGCTGAAACGCATGGCTTCATTGACTCAAAACCTCCCAACGTTGCAGCGCCTCCATCAGTTGCGCTTCTATGGCTTCGATGCGCAAACCCATTTCGGCGGCTTTGACATGGTCTTGGATGAACAAACTGCCATCGGCCAGCGCGAGGGTGAGTGACTTTTGCTCGGCTTCCAAAGCGTCTATCAAACTGGGTAAAGCATCTAATTCCCGTTGTTCTTTGAAGCTGAGCTTGGTTTTTTTGTTGGGCTGACTGGCGCTGGGTGGGCTGGCCACGCTGGTGTTTTTTTGGGGCTGATTGGTTGGCGAGGCAGTTGATGCGGCTTCGGCACCTGTTTGCAGGGCCAAGGCCCGGCGCGACTGTTGCAGCCAGTCTTGCACGCCGCCCACGTATTCGCGCCAGTGGCCATCGCCTTCATACACCAAGGTGCTGGTGACCACCTCGTCCAAAAAAGTGCGATCGTGGCTGACGATGAACACGGTTCCATCGTAGTTTTGCAACAACTCTTCCAGCAGCTCCAAGGTGTCGATGTCCAAGTCATTGGTGGGCTCATCCAGAACCAGCACGTTGGCCGGGCGCGCAAACAAGCGGGCCAGCAGCAATCGGTTGCGCTCGCCGCCAGACAGCGAGCGAATGGGTGAATGGGCTCTGCCTGGCGAGAACAAAAAGTCTTGCAAATAACTCTTGACGTGTTTGCGCTGGCTGCCAATTTCAATCCATTCGCTGCCAGGGCTGATGAAGTCCTCCAAGCTGGCATCCAAGTCCAGGGCTTGGCGCATTTGGTCGAAATAAGCCACTTGAATTTTTGTGCCTTGGCGAACTTTGCCGCCATCGGCCTGCAACTCGCCCAAAATCAGCTTGAGCAAAGTCGTCTTGCCAGCCCCGTTGGGGCCCATGAGGCCCACTTTGTCGCCCCGCAATAAAGTGGCACTGAAGTCTTTGACCACCGTTTTCCGCTCGCCATTGGGGCCTGTGAACCACTTGCTCACCCCTTCCAACTCGGCCACGATTTTCCCGCTTGGTGCCCCGCTGGACAAACCCATGTTGACCCGCCCTTGGACTTCACGCCGCTGGGCCCTTTGCTGTCGCAGTTGCTCCAGACGTGCAATGCGGCTTTGGCTGCGGGTGCGCCGCGCTTCCACGCCTTTGCGCACCCACACTTCCTCTTCGGCCAGCAGCTTGTCGGCACGGGCTTGCACCACCGCCTCTTGGGCCAGTTGGGCTTCTTTTTGGCGTTGGTAGGCGGCATAGTTGCCGGGATAGGACAACAGCCGCCCTCGGTCCAATTCCACAATGCGGGTGGCCACCTTGTCCAAAAAACTGCGGTCATGGGTGATGATGACCATGCTCGTGCGTGACTCGATCAGCAAATTTTCCAACCATTCAATGCTGTCCAAATCCAGGTGATTGGTGGGTTCGTCCAGCAGCAATACATCCGGCTGTTGCACCAGGGCTTGGGCCAAAGCCACGCGCTTGGCCGTGCCGCCAGAAAGATCGGAAACCCTGGCCTGCGGGTTGAGCCTCAGTCGGTGCAATGTTTCATCAACGCGCTGCTCCCAACCCCAGCCGTGGCGCGACTCGATCGCGTTTTGGAGCGCATTGAGGTCGCCATCGCCCAGTGAATAGCGATCTATCCATGCAATCACCTCAGACAAACCCTCTCGAACGGCTTCGTGCACCGTCCATGCCGGGTCAAGCACGGGCTCTTGCAGGACCAGTGCAAGCCGTATGCCTTGTTGCAATTGCAACTGGCCATCGTCTGGTTTTTCCAAGCCGGCGAGGATGCGCATGAGTGACGATTTACCAGTCCCGTTACGCCCGATCAGGCCCACGCGTTCAGATGCTTGAAGCGAGAAATCCGCATGGTCCAGCAACGCTGCCTGACCAAAGGCGAGTTGGGCTTGTTGAAGTTGGAGAAGACTCATGTTTTGGAGTGAAGTTGGTGCGAGAGCCAAGCCATTGCGGTGAGCGAGTCAAAAGCGGGCAAAAAATGGGGTGAGCCGCAAAAAATGCATTCTCGCCCACAGGCTTCGCTGCAATAGGGGCGACTTTGGCTTGGAGGTTAAGATCATCAACTGCTTTTGTGTCTTGGGTGTAATCGCTGTAAGCGACTGAATTTAAAGGGTAAATTTAAAATCATGCCGCCGTCACTTGAGTTCAGTCAAAAAATATTTGGTCTGGATTGACCGCTGGACTGAATCCGGTATATACTGCAAGGCTTCGCACAAACAACCGCAACGAATTTGTTCGGTGGAATGTGAAAAGACCCCAAGAGTTGACAGGACTTTAAAAAACGTGTCATAATCCTTGGCTCAGCTGATCACAGCTAACAAACGGTTCGTTAACAACTTACAGCCGATAAGCGTGGGCGTTTGAAGGCAATTGCCAAGGTTCTAGTAACCGAGGCCGCAAGGCCTCAAACGCTCATGAGAATAGAAGTGAAGTTCACTTCAATTCCGTTTTTATGAGTTGCTCGAAAGAGCGAAAAAATTCAAGATCGAACTATAGAGTTTGATCCTGGCTCAGATTGAACGCTGGCGGAATGCTTTACACATGCAAGTCGAACGG
>JACCDX010926754.1_pt1 | contig 42169 bp, 32 predicted proteins | sample 7449681 | NCBI WGS metagenome assembly JACCDX01 (sample SAMN15323450, study PRJNA562643) | freshwater metagenome | isolation source: river surface water | place: USA:Blue River Watershed | collected 2017-08-18
GAAAGTAACTAACCGCATCATCAGAAACCGAATTAACCCGCTTGCCCGATGCAAGGCGAATATTGGTTCTGTCGGCAAGGCTTTGCGTATCCTGCAAGGAAAGCAAGTTCTTGCGTTGGGCCGCTGATAGTGTAATAGCCGTCATGATATTACCCTTTCTGGTTCATGAATTGCCCATTCTGGGCGGTTTGTTATGGCAAGCATTCCCGTGCACCAAAATGCAGAGCATTTTTGGTGGGCGATTACGAATAATCGGGCTATTTAATTAAAATTGCAGGGCTTTTTTGCCAAAACGCACATACAACCTTAAAAAAATTAAGGGTTGGTTGAAGGCAGCCTAAAATCTGGTAGGAAAAATGCCCAATTGGCATCTGGTAACAAGTAATAAACTCTAATGGGTGCAAAGATTGCCCGCATATTCATTACAACTACTTATTTTCCCCATTCTAGGAACATTTGTATATATCAGTTCTTGATATATCGCATTTTATTGGGTTTTACCCGTTAAATTAAAGGCCAACCTTCTGCTAACCATAGATAACCAATAGCATTGTTTGTAATAATTGTCAAGTAAAAAATTGTATTACTTGAATATTTTGCATTATTCATTGTGAATATTAAGCAATATAAAGCTTATACAATTTTACAGATTTATAAAGATATTGTAAAAGCAAACGATTCATTATAATATTATGTTATGTCCAAAATACACAAATTACAATTATCAACCATTAACCGCATTGCCGCCGGCGAAGTCATTGAACGCCCGGCTTCGGTGGTCAAGGAATTGGTGGAAAATGCGATAGATGCCGGGGCAACCCATATTAATATTACCATTGAACGGGCCGGCAAGAGCCTAATTATAGTGGAGGATAATGGGTCAGGCATGGATAAAGAGGATTTGCAATTGGCGATGGAACGGCACGCCACATCCAAATTAAACGATGATTATTTGGTGAATATACCGCATTTGGGTTTTCGGGGCGAGGCATTGGCGGCGATTGGCGTGATTAGCAATGTGGAAATAATTACCCGCCAGCAAAATATGTCCAATGCCTTAAAAATTACCAATAATGCCGGGGTTTTGGGGGCGGTTGAACCCTGTGCCGGGCGGGTGGGCACCCGTATAATTGTGCGCAATTTGTTTTATGCCACACCGGCACGGCTTAATTTTTTACAAACCGACAGGGGCGAGGGGGCCAAAATTAAGGAATTGGTGGAACGTATCGCCCTTAGCCACCCACAAATTGGCTTTACCCTGTTCGTTGATGGCAAGGAAAAATGTAACCACCCGGCCCAACCATTGCCCGAACGCATAGCCGGTATTATGGGGCGCGAATGTGCCGATAATATGATAGAGGTAAAGGGCGAGGAAGATGAGGTAAAAATTACCGGCTTTATTTCATTGCCAACATACCATATTGGCACGCGCTTAATGCAATATTTTTTTATTAATGGCCGTTCGGTGATGGATAAACAATTATACCCGACCCTGCGTGCGGTTTATCAAGATGTATTGGCGCATGATAGGCACCCGGTGGTGGCATTATTTTTGGACATGCCTTATCACTTGGTTGATGTAAATGTGCACCCCACCAAGGCCGAGGTGCGCTTCAAATTTGCCAATGCCTTAAAATCGCTGATTATTCGCACCCTGCGTCAGGCCCTGGCCGACCATAGCACCCGCGCCAGTGGCCATAATACCCGCCGGTCATTGGATATTTTAAGCCGTAATAATGCGGTTAATTTGGGCAATAACCAGCGCAATTTTGCCTTTCAATCGCCCAATAATGCGGCCAATTTTAACCGCATTCATAATAACCATAATTCCACCCCAAATTACCCGCCACGCCGCGGGCTTTCTGATAATCTGGGGGCTTATAAAAACGAAACCCCAATAAATAATGCCGAAATTCCACCACCAACCGGCCAAAATACACCAACCGGTGATTTATACCCGTTGGGCATGGCCCGCGCCCAAATATTTGACACCTATATTATTGCGCAAAATAATGACCAATTAATTATGGTGGACCAACATGCCGCCCATGAACGCATAATATACGAAAAATTAAAATCATATTATTATAATTCCGATAAAAATGCCCCGAGTCAGGATTTGTTATTCCCCGAATCACTGCACGCGCCCGAGGATGTGGTGGAACGGGTAATACAGGCCCGCCCGGCCCTGTTAAAATTGGGGGCCAATATTACCAAATTGGGCGATGACGAATTATTAATTAATGCCGTGCCATTTGTAATTGCCCAATGCAACCCATTAAAATTATTACAGGATATTATTGATAATTTTGCCAATGACGCGTTGGATAATGCGGTAGAGGGGCGCATTAACAAATTTTTGTCCAGCTTTGCCTGTCATGGTTCCATACGGGCCGGGCGCAAATTGACCCTGCCAGAAATGGACGCATTATTGCGTGAAATGGAAATTACCCCCAATTCGGCCCAATGCAACCACGGCCGGCCCACCTATATACATTTAAACATGGCGCAAATTGAATCTTTGTTTGGGCGGGCATAATTGGGGTATATTAAAGTGAACTAACCAATCAAATCCGAATTGCCAATTTAATTATACCGGGAACACTAAAAACGTTTGCAATGGTGTTGTTTTTAAACGTATTTAGTGATACCAGTATATAATTACCAATAATGAAAAAATCGCTTTATTATTTATCGGGTAATATTATTTGGGCTTTAATTCCCTATATTTTATTGCCATTTTTAACCCGCCAATTATCGGTTGCCGATATGGGGGTGGTGGGGTTGTTTACCATTATTGCGCAAATTTTTACCATTATTATTGGGGTAAATGCCCATGCGGCATTGCAGGCGCATTTTAATGGTTTAACACATATTGAACGCAGTCAATATATTTCGGCCAATGGGCTGTTTATTGCCGGTATTTTTGGGGTTTTATTGTTGGTGTTGGCCGGGGCAACCCCGTTTATACCAATTTTTGAATCGGTTGGCCCGCAATTATGGTTATGGGCCCTGACCATTGGTTTTGCCCAATTTATGGTGCAATATTATTTGTCATTAATGCAAATGTTGGAAAGGGCCGGGGTTTATGTGGCCATGCAAATGGGGCAGGCGGTTTTGAATGGTTTGTTATCGGTTTTGTTGGTGGTTTTTGTGGTGCAAAATTATGTTGGGCGGGTGTTGGCAATGGGTTTGGCGGTGTTGGTTATATTAATATTATGTATGGTTTATATTCACCGCCAATATGGTTTTACCCTGCAAAATGGGCGGGCGCATATTAAAAAAATGTTGCAATTTGGCCTGCCACTAATGCCTCATTCATTGGCGGGTATTGTCATTGCATCGCTTGACCGCAATTTATGTGCCGCCCTGTTGGGGTTGGAAGAAACCGGTTTTTACACCGTGGCATTACAGGTGGCATTGGGGTTCAGCCTGCTGGCCGATGGCTTTAACAAGGCCTATACGCCATTTGTTTATAAAAAACTGCATCAACAAAATGTTCATAATATTGTGCAATCCATTTGGCGTTATGGCGGTTTATGGGTTTTATTGATTGGGGTTGCCATACCCATAACCCCCTATATTTTGCCGTTAATTATTGGCGAAAAATACCAATCAGCGGTTATTTTAACCCAAATTTTAACCATTGGTATGGGGTTTGGTGGATTATATTACTTATTTACCAATATATTATTTTATTACGAACGCACCGGTTTATTGTCAATTATCACGGTGGGGGCCGGTTTATTGAATATACCCATGGCCTATTTTATGATTCTGCAATGGGGTAGCATGGGGGCGGCCGTGGCCTTTACATTGACCCAATTTTTCATATTAATTGGGGTTATGTTTATAAGCCATAAATATGTTAATATTTTCTCATTAAAACCGAATAAGCCTGTGGCAGAATAAATCCACGTGGGTTATCCTCGGCCACTGCCAATTCACCATACAACGAATCACCCTTTATATGGGCCTTGACCGCCTGTTCCATCGCCTTACCGGCGGTGCGTATGGCATAAATGGTCAGGGCGAACAGCCCCCCGGGGGCCAAAATTTGGTCAATTTGCCCCAAAAATTGCGGTAAATCGGTAAAAATATCCCATATTTCGCCATCGGGCCCACGCCCATATTTGGGTGGGTCGGCCAATATTATATTATATTGATTCCCACGCCTTATTTCCTTGGCCACCAATTTGCGGGAATCATCGCATAAAATGCGGATATTTTGGCATTGGTTTAGGGCAAAATTATCCTTGGCATAACCATTGGCCTTGGGCGATGCATCACCATGCACCACCCCGGCCCCATTCAGGCCAGCAAATAAGGATGCCATGCCCGAATAGGCAAATAAATTCAGCATTTTTGCATGTTGCAAATTGGTGAAATGGTGAAACATCACCGCCTGTTCGGGGAAAAACCCCAAATGCCGAAAATTGGTCAGCCGTGCATGCAAATTTATACCAAAATGATCCACCAACCATTGGCTGGCCCGCGGGTTGTGAATCTGCCATTTGCCGGCATCCTCGCCCGAACCGGCCACAAATTCGGCCGATGGGTTATACCATAAATTGGGGTTATATTTCGGCCATAATGCCTGTGGTTCGGGGCGAATAAAAACCATACCGCCCGATTCCTCGCATTTTAAACCATCACCCGAATCTAGCAACCGGTATGACGGGCTGTTGGGCAGAATCCATAATGATGATTCGTGCTTGATAATTGGTTGCAATGCTGGTAAAGGGTTATTCATGGAAATTATACATAGCACAACCAACCAAAAAGTCAAATTTGTCAGACAATTATGGTTAAAAAAATATCGCCTTGAACATAAATTGTTTTGTGTTGAGGGTATTGGGGCGGTTTTATCGGCTTTTGAGGCCGGCCATAATATAAAACAGGTGCTATATTGTGAATCTGCCCTGACCCACCCGGCATTTGCCAAATTTATTGGCGAATTTAAGGGGGAAAAATTTGCCATCAGCGAGATGATAGCCGAGGTGCTTTCTAACCGCGATAACCCCCATCAGGCCTTTGCCATATTGCCCCCGTGGAACCACCATATTGAAAATATTACCCCCGTTATTTTGGGTAATCAATGTGTTTTGGCCCTTGACCGCATTCGGGATGCCGGCAATTTGGGCACCATTTTGCGCACCCACCGCGCCAATTATGGCCGGCATGTTATATTAATTGACGAATGCGTAGACCACACCAGCCGTGAGGTGGTGCGCGCCAGCATGGGCAATTATTTTGATATGCAATTTTATTTGGCATCTTCGCGCGAATTTAATTATTGGGTCAAGGACTTACCGGCCGATGTAATGGTTTCGGCCACATCTTCGCACGGGGGGGTGCCATTCAAACAGGCCGATTACCGCAAACCGCATGTATTGATAATGGGCAATGAACAGGGGGGCATTAACCCCGATATTATGGTGCATGCCCGCCAACAAATTTGCATTCCCATTAACCCACAGGTGGAATCGTTAAATATTGCCATTGCCACCGCCATTTTATTATTCAGGTTTTAATGCGTCATGGAAAATTTAACCCCCCAATTGCCGGCCAATAAAAAAACCATCAATTCGTTTGGGGTGGGGCGGTTTATGGTGGACGGCCAAACATATAACCATGCCATTTTGTGCGATGGCGATAATGTTTACAAATGGGAATGGAATGGGGTTTTTGACGATAATTTTATAAATTCCATGCAACCATTGGGGTTGGCGGGTTTGGAATTATTATTGATTGGTTTTGGCAATATTTTAACATTTCCACCGCCCCATATACGCGTGGCATTAAACAAAATATGCCCAACCGAATCTATGATAACCGCATCGGCGGCCCGCACCTATTGTTTTGCCCTGGCCGAGGGGCGCAAGGTAGGGGTTGCGCTGGTGCCATTAACTTAAAGGGGCCAACATGAACCCACATATACAGGAAATTTTTAGCATTTTTAAGGGTTTAAACCCCGAACCGCAGGGCGAATTAAACTTTACCACCCCCTATAATTTGTTGGTGGCGGTTGCCCTGTCGGCCCAGAGCACTGATGTTGCGGTGAATAAGGCCACCAAGGACTTATTCACCTTTATTACATCACCGGAGGATATGTTACAATTGGGCGAGGAGGGTTTAATACAATATATAAAATCCATCGGCCTGTATAAGGGCAAGGCCAAAAATATTATTAAGGCCGCGCAAATTTTGGTGGAACAATTTAACGGCCAAGTGCCGCAAACCATCGGGGAATTAACCATATTGCCCGGGGTGGGCAACAAAACCGCCAAGGTGGTTTTACAAATGGCCTTTGGCCAAACCCATATTGCGGTTGATACACATGTTTTTCGTATAAGCCACCGGTTAGATTTATCCACCGCCCCGAACCCCGATGTGGTTTCTGATGAATTAATGAAAAATATTCCAGACGAATTTTTGTTTCATGCCCACCATTGGTTAATATTGCACGGCCGTTATATTTGCAAGGCCCAAAAACCTTTATGTGGCCAATGCCCGGTTGCCCAATTTTGTGGCAGTAAAGATAAAAAAATCGCTTAACCCCAATAAAAATGGTCGGCCCCAGAAAATTGTAATAATAGATGGTCAATGGGGGCGGTAGCCACGGTGCCGGTTTTATTATCCAAATTAATTTCCAATTTATTATGGTTCATAAATTCAAAAATAAATTGGCCGGTGGCGGCAGTATAGGATGAAGCACTAATGTAATCCTTTAATTCTTCAAACGAATCCACGGGGTTGTCAACATTGGCGCGTGTATCAGTAAAACGCAGGAAGTCTTGCAGACGGTCAACCTTGGAAAAGACAACATAGCTGAATGTTGGTTGGTTGAAATCGTAACCAAACATTTCGCGAACCCCGGAATCACCGGTGGTTAAACTGCTTAAATTGCCGGGGCCGGCTATATTATCCTGTATAACCCCGCCCCATTGCGAAACATTAATAACCTGCGATGCCGTCGTATTGGTGAATGTCCATGCTCCACCACCAACATTATTCGGTTGGGCGTCGGCATAATAAATAAATTGATTTCCATTGCCATTGCCCAAAATATCAAATGTTAAATTGCCATTGGCATCACGTTTTTTGGTAAATTGAGCGACATTTTGGGCATTAAGGAATATAACGCTATTATTATTTTGAAATACAAATTTTTCAATACTGGTAATGCTGTTATATCCATCGGGGCGGTATGTAAAATTTACCAACCCAAAATTACTGGCATGGTCAAATGTTATAAAATCAGAACCCGAACCGCCATCTACGGTTAATCCACGCAGGGAAATATTGGTGGTTATATCGGTATTATTATCCTTGTAACCAAAGAATCGGTTGCGTGCATCGTTGGTAACAATCGTGGTTGTATCGTTAGTTACATCACCAAACCACGTATTGGCGTTGGTGGTTTGCGATGCAATGGCCTGGCCATATACCACATAAACCCCACCGGTATTGGAACCTAATGGGTTATAATGGTTGGGGGCGGCTACTATAATATCGCTTAAACCATCACCATTAATATCGGTGCCACCGGAAACCCTGTAACCTGCGCCGTCACCCCTTTGCCCATAAAAGGCAATACCATCAACCCCGGAAACAAAATTATTCAAATCAATGGTCAAATTCTGCACCGATGTAAAACTGCTATGGCCAAAATATAAATAGGCCATACCGGCACTGAAATAGGTGCTGGACATACCAATCAATATATCGTTATAGCCATCACCATTAAAATCACCCGCATTTTCAATGGATGTAATGGATGTTGCCGAAACGGCCGTAAATTCTGGCCCGCCCCACGTTGCGGGTGCCACGGTGCTGGCGGTTCGGCTACCACTATATTGTTTGCCCAACATAACGGTCAGGCCACCGCCATTGTATAAACCAATATCGTTAAACCCATCACCATTGAAATCGCCCAAATTGGTAACGCTGGTAAAGCTGGTGTTGCTGATAATATAAACACCCGAATTATACAGGTCGGGGGAACTGAAATTAATCAAATTCTTGTCAATGCGGTTATAAACCAAATCGCTGTATACAATATAGGTTTTTGAATTTTGCAACATAACCAAATCGGTAACATGGTCGCCATTCAGGTCATTAACAAAATAGCTGTTGGTCGGCAAATTGACCTTAACAAATTTATTAGAACTGTTCAGATTCAAATTAGAACCATTGGCAAATATGCTATTACCATAAACAATATAGGCGTTATTGGAAAGTGCGGTTGCCCCGCTGTTATAACCCACACGCACCACAAAATCGGCATATCCGTCACCATTTATATCGCCACCGCCATAAATTGTATTGGCATTTAATGTTGGTAATGTATTGCTAAACGACGTAATGGTAAAGGTTTTGATGGTTTTACCACCCAGCATAATGATATGATTATTGGTTGATGCGCTGGCAATGGCCACGGTGGTGGCAAAATCGGCATAACCATCGCCATTTATGTCGCCCAAATTAACCAATTTGTTAATATTGGCCATTGAACCCGCCAAATTGGTATAGGAGGTAAAGCCGGTTAATGAGGGTAATAAGCCCACCCCATTGCTAATACCCGGGGTCAATGATGAGGTGCTGGCATTATGTAGGGAAATATAGGTGCCGGCCGAGGAAAAATTGGCCCGGCCATAAATGACATCCAATTCATTTTTGGCATCCAATACTGCAAAGTCATCAAAACCATCGCCATTAACATCGCCTATCGCCAAAATTTCGGTGCCAAATTTACTGCTACCCGAACCAATATCGGCCAATAAGAATCCGGTTCTGCTGGTTAATTCGTAAAAACCATTACTAACATTAAATAAACTGAATGAAAATGTGGTGCTGGTGTAATTTTGGCTAATACTTGAATTGCCGGTAAATGCCTCGACCTGAACCCAATAATTGCTTAACGAACCCACCGAGGCCACATCAGGGTCAGGCACCGAAACAAAGTTTAAGGCCCCGGTTAGGGAATTATAAGTAAATGAGGCGTTAGAACTGGTGCTGATGAGGCGATATTGGGCGTTAAATTCAGACGAATCGCCCGTTGTTGACAAATACATTACAAAATTATCATCGCTTTCGGGCCGGCTGTAATGTAGTGGAACATTGCTATATTGCAGGGCCTGGCTGTTGGTTAAAATGCTGACGCTGATAATTTTTTCGTCCGATGGGGTGGTTTTATTAATGGTAAAACCGCGTATTTTTATAATATAGGTGTTATTTGTATCACCATCACGCGGTGCCTGAAAATCGGTGTTGGACAAAAATACCAAATCACCCATGCTGTTAATTGATGCCAATGACCCATCTTCATAACCACTGACAACGGTGTAACTTAACACCGTGCCGTAATCTGACGAACCAGATACTTTGGTTATATTTAACCGCCCCTCGGGTATGGAGGTTATGCTGGGTAAGGAAATGGCGACATTTTCAATAAGGTTTTGTAAATTCAAATCCACATACATGGTATTGATGGAATTAGAACTTAAAGATCCACTAAAATATGCCCCGGAATTGATGTTATCCACATAATCCACCTGCAAATTATACGCAAAATCGGCCACGGTATTTTCATAATCTAAATTGGCCTTGGCTTTAATGGCACCGGTTTTGGAATTAATGGTGAAAAATTGGTTATCGCCCCCATTGGCCAATGCATAAAACCCACCCAAATTATCGCTGGCCCCATTACGGAAATTGGCCAAATATAATATTTCGCTTAATGGGCGGTTTTCATTAATATTAATGGAATCGGTGGTGTCTGAACTATATGATGCACCGGGGCTCGTGGCGAATAATTCACCGGTATATTTGGTGAATCCATTTGGTTCAAAATTAACATTTTGATTAACAAATTGATAAGATTGCACCACTGAATTTATGCCATTATTGGCAACAATGCTGAAATTAAATATATTGCTATTATCGCTGGATAATGATGCTTCGCGATTAAATGGAGCCCGCGTGTATAATTCACCGGTTTGTTCATTAATTATGAAATATTGGGCATCGGTACCTAATAAAGTATAGCTAACCAAACTTGCACGATTATTCGGGTCGGTAATATCGGCATCATATAACAGGGTGCTGGAAGTATTTTCGTTCAAAGTTGCCGATACACCCAATGTGGTAAAGCTCATTTGTTCAACCAAATCGTTAATTTTTACCGTTAAAGTATAAAATGACGACAGGCTGGCATCTACCCCGTCCGTTGTGGCGGTTACCTGTACTGTGTATGTTGATTTTGATTCATAATTTGGTCTTTGCAAAAATTGTAAAATATTCCCACCCACCAGTGTAAAATTTTCTTTGGTGTCATCTGAAAGGGTAAAGGTAACCGCTCCATTACTCTCACCCTGTGCGGTAAAAGTATAAATTTGGGTGCTGGTTGGCACATTTTCATTAACCGACACCGTGTTGCTGGCGGGTAATGACAAAAATACTGGTGCCTCGTCCACATTACCAAGGGTGACCCGAATATCCTTGGTTACCGATTGAATCCTACTACCCGAACCAGTAGATGCCTTTAAGGTTAAAGTATATATATTATCGTTAGATATTGCGTCTTCATAATTTAAGCCAGCATTTTTGGCATATATATATTGGCCGGCCAAATTAACATCAAATAAATGGGCGAAAGCCCCGCCCAATTCATATGAAACGCCCACTTGGTCCTGTGCATCAGGGTCAAATGTATTAATAAAATAAAATGGGGCCCGGTTATTTTCGGCCACCGACACATTATCAACCGATAAAATTTGCGGGGCCTCATTCACATCGCCAATGGTAACATAGACCGTTTGATTGGTTGTACGGCCATTGGCGGTGCCAGTTATTTGCACCGAATATAGGCTTTTGGTTTCAAAATCGGCCGGGGTATTTAATTTTAATTCACCGGTGGTGGGGTTAATATTAAAATAGCTGTTATCCTGTGCCGCCGGGGTCAGGGTAAAACCAACCGCCAAATTTTTATCGCCATTGGCGGTGGCGGTATAAAATGGTATGGAAATGGCCGCATTTTCAGCCACCGAAGTCAAGGTAGGCGAGGTAAATAACGGTGCCTCTATACGGTTAGTAACCACAACAGATGCGGTAATAGTATCCACCTGTGTTGTATTGTTGGCCCCACGGCTGGTTGCGCTTAATTGTACAACATAAATATTATCGGCACTGGTGATATCGGTCGGTATTTCAAAATTTGGTGGGGTAATGAACGATAAATTACCGGTATTGGATTCCAATATAAAAAAACGATTATCATTATTAGTAGAGGATAAACCGCCAATAAATGTATAGGTAATAGTATCATTATCCGGGTCAAATGCCCGCGCCCCATATGCCAATGTATCGGATTGCAAATTTTCAACCACCGAAATCGTTCTAGAACTGGTAAAGGTGGGGGCCTCGTCAAGATTACCCACGCTAATCACCACCGATTTGGTATATTCAACCGCATTGGCGGTGGCAGTTATGGTTATATTATAGGTTGATTTGGTTTCGTAATCAGCCAATTTGGTATCTAATATAGTAACTTGGCCAGTGCTGGAATTTACAGAAAAATAGGTTGAATCCCCAAAAACCCCAAGGCGATAGGTTGCACTGAGATTCAAATCGCCCTCGGCCACGGCCTGATATACTTGGCCGGCAGTATTTTCGTTAATAGAGCCAAAGCTTGGGCTGGTAAAATTGGGATCCTCAACCTCGTTGATTATAACCACGCTAATATTTTTTGTGCCATGCAATGTAACACTGCCACCAATTTGGGTATTGGTAGATTCAGCACGAATTTGCACAATATAGCTATTGGTGCCATCATTGGATGCCGGGCTTTCAAAATTGGGGTTATTAACAAAAGCCAAAGCACCGGTAGCCGAATTAAATGCAAATTTATTTGCATCGCGCCCCGATAATATGTATGCAATTGTATCCCCCTCGGGGTCTACGGCCGATAAGTTTAAAAAGGCATTGGATGTATTTTCGGTAATTGAAAATATTTGTTCATTTTCAATGCGTGCATCAACAAATGAAGGCCGTTCGTCAACATCCACCACCGAAACATAAATGGGTGTGTCTATAAAAAAATCCTTGGCACTGGCGCGTATAGTCAGGGAATATACCCCTATTTCATCATCGTCTAGTTTTTTCTCGTAATTAGCCCCCGGGCTGCGGAATATTAAATTACCAATACCATTGCTGGCCGGTATGGTAAAATATCGTGCGCTATCACCAATTATGGAATATAATACGTTATCCCCTTCGGGGTCAGATGCCTTGAACGCAAAAATGGTTCCCGAGGAATTTTCATTAATGTTAATTACCCGCACCCCTGATGTAAAATCTGGCGAGCTAACCCATGATGGGGAATCATCAACCAAAATATTACCCACCCTGACCGTGGTTGCAGTTGAATCGGCAATACCATCGCTGGCCTTTAATTCAATGGTGCGTATTCGGTTGGTTGGGTTCAAATTGGTATTATAATATACCAAATTATTCAAAATGGTATTGATGGTTTGCGAACTAACATCGTTCTGGCTGGTATTGGAATTGCCGGTAATTAATAATGTGAATGTGCTGGAATTGTAAGTAACGTTCCATTCACTGCCGGCCGGGGTGGCACTAAATGGTAAATTGGTGGTTGATAGCATATCACCCGCCAGGGGGTTACCAGTAATGGTGGCCGAAAAACGAAACAGGCTTAAATCGTTCAATTTCATATCAACATCGTTAAATGTAACTGATGGGGCAAATTTAAGTTTGGTAGAAGATTTTTCGGTATAATAATTCACCTCGCCCAATTGGTTGTTCAAAAAAATGGGGGCATCATTAACATTAACCACCGAAATGACAAAATCTTGTTGGCCCGAGGTATTAACCACATCGGTGGCCCGCAGGCGCAATACAAACGACCCAACAAATTCGTTACCCGGTGTACCAAACAAACTGCGTGTTACCGAATTATAGGTTAAGAATGTTGGAAGCCCGCTTAAATTTTGATTAGAAAAATCTCTAAAAACCGAAAAGCTACTGATACCCTCTAGGGTAAAGGCCATGGATTGCCCATCACCATCGGCAAAATAATTGGTGCCCAATGTTTTGGCAAAGGCCGATTTTTCGGTTAAAATTATCACCCCGCTATTATCACCGGGTTGCCAACCGGTAAAGCTGGGTATATAATTTTGCGGGCGAATTTTTACATTTAATGTTTCTATGCGTGTATGGCCGGCCAATGTATCGCTGGCGGTATATAAAAAAGTAACCTGACTGGAATCTGTAATGCTGGTATGGTCTACCTGATATGTAATTTGCCCGTCCAATAACTCCTGCAATGTAAATGCGGCACTGGCGGCCGTGCCCCCACCATTGGGGCGGGTGATTTTGGCATTGGTCAGGCTATAATTTATCCATATATTGCGTGGGTTGTCGTCCAAATTGACAATTCCCAATTGATAATTGCTAAGGCTGTTGACGAATAATTGGCTGGTATTATCCTTGTTCACCGTAAATAATGTGGCTGAACCGGGTATAATATAGGGGCGGTTATCAACCGGTGTAATGGTAAGATTGGCGGTGGATATAGCACTTAATAATGGGCTGTTGCCATTAGCATCAATATCCTGCAACTGCACAGAAAATTTGCGCGATAAGGCAATATCGGTTATATATGTATTATGGGCAGGGTCGTAATTGGAATTATAATAGGCCACTTGACGTATATATGTTTGATAATTGGCCACACTATCTGGGCCGGAAATGGTTAAAACACCAGTTGTGCTGTTATATATATTATGAATATAATTGGGTAAAGTCCCAACAATAACCAAATTGTCATCACCGGTTTGAAAATTATCGGTAATGCTTATTTGCACCATGGCCAATGACGGGCTGTCAATATCGGTCAGGCGAATATTGGGTAATAATTGGGTGTTAATGCGTTCGGTTGCGGTAATATTGGCGGTGCCGGAAATTGTTGGTGCATCATTTTGGGCCAGCACCCCAATGGTAACCACATTGGGCACGGCATAGCTGTATTGTTGCAAATTGCCATTGGCATCGGTGGTGGTGCTGTTAAAATATAATAAATTATCACTGCTGGCTCCGCTGTTGTCGGTAACCTGAATTTGAAATTGCCGGGGGGCGGTGCCAATATCATCGCGGGAATTATAAAATTTTACCGACCGCAATAATGTTTGTAAAGAGGCAATATTGGCCGCACCGGTGCCACTGAACGATAAAAGGCTGGTGTCATTGGTAATCAGCGATGTAAAGGCCGTATTATTGGTAAAGCTCATCATATCACCCGGTTGGGCGTTTAAAATTTTCACCGTTGCCTTCCATGAACCATTGATACCCGGCCGAATTATATCATCAGAATCGGTAATGACTAAACTGGGGGCAATATTTATTGCAACAGCCGAGGTTGATGCGGTTGATGCTTCCGAAAAATAGCGGGTTACATATGGCACCTGAAAATCGTCATAATTATTGGCAATACCACTAACCGATGGGGCATCATTCACATTATTGACGGTGATTCTTACCGTTTGGCTGGCGGATAACCCGCCCGAATCGGTGGCGGTCAGGGTAAAGCTGTAAACCCCTACCTCGTTATTACCCGGTGTGCCCGACATGATACCGGTGTCGGAATTATAATGCAACCAAGTTAAATCTGGCGTATTGGAAAATGCGCTAAATTTGCCATAGCTGATAGAGGAAACCGAATAAGTTAAGCGGTCGCCGGTTTTGGTTTGGTATTGCAGGTCAATATCGCGAAAATAGCCCTTATTAACTGATAAATCCAAATATAATGGTGTATTTTGCCCCATGACGGTGGTTGGAATGTTTATAGCCACCGATGGGGCATCGTTGGTATTTTGCACCGACAATATAAATGGTTGGTCATAAACCAAACCGCCCTTGTCGGTGGCCCGCAAAATGAGTGAATATTGGCCAATCCGGTCATTATTGGGGTCAATATATATTTGGTTACTTCTCTGATTAAATTGAATAAAGTGGGGCAGGGTGCGAAGCGGGCTGGTTGAATTATTGGTATTACTAACCAATTGATAAGAAAGCGTATCACCCCAAATCGCATCATCATCCTTTAATATGCCACTGGGAATGGTTACGCTGACCATGCCGGTGCTTTGGGTTTGTGAAATAATAAGGCTGGTCAGTGGGCTGGAACTGGCGTAGGGGGCGGTATTAATATTATTGACACGCATGGTAAAACTTTGGCTGGTTGATGCCATGCCATCGGTTGCCTGATAAACAAAGCTGTAATTGCCCAACGCATTATTTTCAAACCGGTCAAGCGATTGAATTTGCCCGGTGCCTGAATCAAAGGTAAATGGTGTATTACTGGTATTATTAACATCTAATTTAACCAATTGGGTGGTTGATGCACCGGTTTTGGAAACATAAAATAAATTCAGGTCTATGGTGCTGTCTACATCACTAAAAATACCCGATGGTATGGTATAATTGAATGTTTGGTTTTCGTTAATGTTAATTAATGGGCTGATTTTCCTTAAAATGGTTGGGGCCTGATTAACCGCTGTCAAATTTATTTGACCCTGCACCACCACTGGTGGGTCATCGCTGTTGATGGTGGTGGTGTTTTTGCTATATACCGTTAAAGTATATGGTTTGGATGTAATATTATTAGCCGTTGGGTTGGGCGAAGTATTTATATATTCCACCGAATTTAAAATATTTGACATTTGTAAAGTGGATAAACGCGAGGGATAGCGGGTATAAATGTCTAAGGTGCCGGTGCCGCGATTATATGCCACTGATTGTATAAAGGTGCCACCCAACCCGTAATCTGATAATAACAAGCCGGTTGGGTTATAACGTAAAAAATCATTGGTAAATACATAACGCGATGTATCCAATTTGATGGATAGGCGGGTTATGCGTGAATTGGAAATTGTTCCCTCTGCGGCGGCGTAATCGCCAAACAAATCAACCCAACCGCCCCCCTCGGTATAGGCAAGCGGTGTGGTAATGCCGTTGGTTGCACTGAAACTAACGGTCATTTACATTCCATTGGTGCGTAAACATTCATTCTGAATATCTCACCCTTTTTAAGTATTTCATGTTCATGCTTAACTTTTTGTTAAGTTCTTGTTGTTATTAAATACAAATATTATCATAATACTTAATAATATTCAAGAACTATTTGTTTTTTATTTTGAAATGTTATTTCATTCAAAAATAAATATAGCATTGTTTATGAAATAATAAAGAAAAATAGACAGATTGATTACAATTTGATTTAAATTTTATTCAATTGCTCCTTACCCATTTATTATGGGTTTGGGCACAAAACATAAAAATTGTGAACCGCTGGGTATTTCGTCATAATCTTCAATGTATATTTCGCCCTGTAATTGATACAGGCTTAACGAATTTTGGCCATTATCTTGTTCCTTTTCCTGCCAACCCAATATAAATCCAACCGGTTTGGGGCATAATGGGGTTAAAACCGAAGGGAATAACGACAAAATATTAACCCGCGGGTATTTTTTTAAAATATGAAACGAAAGCGAACGGGCACACACCGCCATACCGGCCGATTGCCCCTGTAATTGTTGGCATAATACCTCATCATTTTGGTGGTGGGCAATAACTTGGCCATGCCGGCCAAATTCGTAAAATATCTCTTGGGCAAAATGGCCAAAAAACGATTCTTGGCATATAATGGTAAATGGGTTTTGTCGTTGGGCACTGACCGACATAATTTCCTTCCAAATGGCGCGCAGGTCATTGGTGGGTATGTGGCTGTATGGGGCGAAGTTTTGAAGAATACTCGCCTCGCGGTATGGGCGGTTGGGTGATTGGCCCGGTTGCAATTGTTTTATATGTTTCACCTGTGCAATATATTGCCATCGCTCATTCAATAATTTTTGCAATTGGGCATCAACTGCATTAATTTTTTCGCGAATTTTTTGTAAGTCGTCCATTTATACACCATTTGTTTATCTATAACTATGGCTTAAAACCGCCAAAGAATCAAGCGTTAAATGTTCATGGAATATATGTTTAAATTGGCAATGGCCGGTAAAATACGCACCCCCACCCCCGCTAATGATTATGGTTTTGCCATTTTGTTGTTGCAAAAATTCATTGGCCACATAATGCAAAAACCCCAATATTTGGTAAAAAATACCGCCATAGATTGCCCCCATAGTGTCCTTAGCAATAATATTTGGGGTTTGCCCCAATTGCCCCAATGGTATCAATGGTAAATGCGCGGTTTTTTGGTTGAGTGATTCGGCCATAATGCGAAAGCCCGGGGCAATTAAGCCCCCCATAAAGGTCAATTGGTCCTCCATCATATCAAAAAAATTGGCGGTAATGGCGGTGCCCATGTCAAAAATTAACAATGGCATTGGGGCATTTTGGTGGGCTAGGCCATTGATAATGCGGTCTATACCGGTTTGTTGGGGGTTGTTGGTGCTAATGCGAATCGGCAAACTATCGCGTATTTGCCCCACATCAACCAATGGCCATTGATGTTTTTGGCATATAATGGCCAATATATCGCTTTTATGGCCAACCACCGATGCCAAAAATACCCGTGCAATCGGTTTTGTGCCGGCCAAATTTTCTATATATTCCTCAATATTCATCGGGGAATCGTGGGGCAGGGTGCTATATTGCCCGTCCAGCAAAAAATGCCATGCGCTATTGCCTATATTAACATATAAATTATTCATACCCGGCTGTCCAATAATTTCATGGCCGAATCAAATTGCCCATGATACAAATAATACAGGCTTAAATGCGACAGGGTCATAATTTGTTTTTTGTCGCAATTATAGGGTTGAATGCCATAATACCATAATTTTTGCCATTCGTCATACCATATCATCCATTGATGGGGGTTTTGGTTGCGGGTTTGGTGCATATAATTTTCTTCGCTTTCATTAAAAAAAAGCGGTTGTTTTTGGGTTAATTGCTGGTTTAATTGGCGGTGAATTAATGAATCAACCACGGCACGCCACGCATAATAATGATTATAATCGCTATCCAATTCCCATTGCGCCACCAGATGTTCCAATTCATCATTGCTTAAGACGGCATTTTTGCTTAAATGTAACCAGAGCGATTCGAGATGATTCACCACCCCACATTCGTGAAAATATAACGAAAGCCCCGGGCTGTTTTGGGTTAATTGGGCCAAAATATCGCGGTGGAACGAGGATAATTCGCTATCCAAACCCTGTAAAACTTGCTTGCATTGGTCAGAGGTTAAATTTTGAAATTGCAATAACATACAACGCGATAATATGGTGCGTGGCACGGCCGACAGGCGCGCGGTTATCAGGAAAAACCGGCAATTTAAGGGCGGTTCCTCTAAAATTTTTAATAAGGCATTGGCGGCACTATTGGTGCATTGGTCTAAACCATCTATCATAACCACGCGTGGCATGGATTCAATGGCCGGGGCCAGACGCAACCATTCCACCAATTGCCGTATAACATCAACCCCTATTGATTGGGTTTTGGTTTCAGTTTCATTATTGGTGTAATCTATATAATAAAAATTGGGGTGGGCATTATTGCGCAATTGTTGCGACAGGCTGGTGGTGTAATCAGGAATGGGCAATCGGGCCAGTAATTCGCTGGTAGTTGGTTCTTCGGACGATTCGGGCATACTATCCTCATCTGTAAAGAAACCCATTTCACCAACAGAATCATCAATATTGTTGTTAATCGGGGCCAATAAATAATGGCTGGCCAAAAATGCCAAAGTTTGCTTGCCGATTCCCTTGGCACCGGAAAATAACCACGCATGATGGGCATTATGGCCCCCCAATTGTAACGAACGAAACAGGGTGGTGGATTGCTTGTCATGCCCAATATATTGGGTAATTTTGCTGGCGGGTAAATCAGTCATATTGGTATTTTACCAACAAACAAGCAATTATGCAAGTTGATAATATACTGGTATCACAGAATACATTTAAAAATAATGCCATTACAAACCAAATAAATGAAAGGGGGGTGAAAATTTGCTCTGCTAACGCAACCGCCATTTTCACCCCCCTTGTCAACCCCCCGGGATAGTAAAAATACAGCAAATAGGTTTAAAATTAAAGGTATTAATTTTAAACCTATTTGGTATTTTTACTATAAAAAAACCCATTCAAACGTAACCGAATGAATGGGTTTTTAGTTAATTAATTGAGCTATTATCTAACCAACTGGACTAATTGTTCCAATAATTGGTCAGCCGTGGTGATAGATTTCGTATTGGCTGAATAGTTCCGTTGGGCAATAATCAATTCGGTAAATTCACCGGCCAAATCTACCGTTGATGCCTCTAACGATGCGGCCGAAATTTTGCCCGCCCCACCGGTGGCCGGTATATGCGCAATGGCCGAACCCGAAGTGCCGGTTTCGCCATAGACATTGCCCGAGAAAGCCAATAAACCATTGGGGTTAGAGAAGGTGGTAATGGGAACTTGGTAAATTTTGCGTGTATCGCCATTGTCAAATTGGGCGGTAACATTGCCGGCCTTGTCAAAGGTAACGGCCGATAACGAACCAAATTCACGGCCATTTTGGGTGAAATAGTTAATGGTATTGGCCCCGTCAAATTGTGACAACCCATCGGTTTGGCCAATTGTTCCAAATTTAATGGTTACCTCCACATTATCGTTGGGTGAGGTGGTAACACCGCTTTGGAATTGTTGGCGTAATTGTACGCCATTTAACGTTTCAATATCGGCGGCAATACCATTAACCGATGTAAATAATGTAACACCTGTGTTTAAAGCTTTATCGGTTGTAACGCGTTGCGAAGTGCGGTAAATGCCGGTAATTAGGGCATTGGTCGGGCCTGCTTTATTCAGGCTGTAAACATGTTGTTGCAAGTCAGCAGCATTCAATCCATTGACCGATGAATAATCTTCACCATCAACCGCCTCCACCGTTTTTAATGTACCATTGGCCGAAAAGCTAACCACGGCAATCGGCACTTGGTCACCAGCCGCCCCATCGGTTGCGGTAACACCGCCTGCACCTGTGGTCACATTTGGTGGTGCACTTACAAGTGATGCAGTATTATTATTAACCAATGTTTCAAAATCACTTAATTGGCTGTTGCCAACCAAAATGGCCGAATTATCTGCTATTGTATTGGTGGCGGCATTGATTGTGCCTGATGTGCCCCCAATTACCGCGGCTGACTGGGCGATAATCCCGCCTCTATATCCCACCTCGCCAATAATTTTGGCATAAACCACCCAGCGGTTTTCGGTTAAATCTGTGGTGCCGGCACCAATGGCTTGGCTGTTATCGCCTAAAAAAGCCTGTGAAGTTTGCCGTTTGAATAATAATTGTAATGAACGTTTGGAACCCTGCTTATCCAATAATTGGGTGGTAATATCAAATTGTTCGCCCTTTTGTGCCTGTGCATTCAGATTGGCCGATATAAAAATTTCCTTGGTTGCGCTGGGCGGGGTGGTTTGGTTGGCCACATTAAGGCCGGTAAATGCGCTTTGCACATTGGTGCGTTGCACCAGGCCGGTGCTTTGTTCCACCGGCCAACCCACCAAATAAAAACCCTGCGGGTTCACCAAATTACCATCCGAATCGGGTCTAAATTCACCGGCACGGGTAAAAAACACGTTACCGGCAATTTCATATTTACCATTTAATGTATTGCGTTGTAATTTATCGGTAACGGTTAAAAAACCATTACCCTGTATGGCGACATCGGTTGCCACATTGGTGTTGGAAATCAAACCCTGAGCGGAAATTTCGTTGCGCACCACGGTTTGCACACCACCGGGCGAGAATGTGCCCGGCCCAGAAGCGGCCGTAACCAAGGTAGAGAATCGGGCCCGTGAGGATTTGAAACCAGTGGTATTAACGTTGGCGATATTGTCAGAAGCCACCGCAACGGCCTGTGATTGAACATTTAAACCGGCTACCCCGACCCGTAATGCACCATAAATACTCATGTAAAAAACTCCAGTTACTATTAGTTAAAACAATAATTACCAAATAAATGGCAAAAATTAACATGGCTTTTCATGCAAATGCCGTGCCAATTATTGTAATATTGCAAGTAAAACCATGTATTCATTTAATAAAATTCATGGTAATTAATGTATAATATTTGACTTTATCCTTTACTGACACTTGTTTATGGGGTTAAAAAATAATTTCATAATTTTTTATTTCATTAGGTAAAGCGATATTATATATAGTAAAAATACCAAATAGGTTTAAAATTAATACCTTTAATTTTAAACCTATTTGCTGGATTTTTACTATCCCGGGGGGTTGACAAGGGGGGGTGAAAATGGCGGTTGCGTTAGCAGAGCAGATTTTCACCCCCCTTTTAACCAAATAGGTTTGTAATGGTATTATTTTTAAACGTATTTAGTGATACCAGTATAAAGCATTATGAACAAAATAAGAGATTTAAAATTATTATTTTATGCTTAAAATGAATGGTAATAAGGGTTGCAGGGGTATGTTTATTGCGCAATGCAAAAAAAAATGAAAAAAGATGAAAAAAAAGCTTGCATTAAAAAAATTATCTGTATATAAGCCCCTTACCGAGTGCTTGAAACAATGTAAAAAAATAAAGCAAAGCGGGGCACAGAGAGGGAATTCATAAAATATAAGCAATTACCTTAGGAATAAGGGTTGTGATATATTTTTGTTTTTTATTTGTGCGCTATTGAATATCGTTAATATGGAGAAAAGAGATATAAGGGAGTCGATGCCTTAATATTTATCAAAAATATTTAGGTCCGATTTTTTCTTATATCTGACAAGCAAAATTGTCAGCAAAGTATATTTGGTCAAGGAAAAATCGGGCTCATAATGCGGTTCAACGGTAAACAGAACCGCGTTCATAAACCTGAGAGTTTGATCCTGGCTCAGAACGAACGCTGGCGGCAGGCTTAACACATGCAAGTCGAACGGGTGTAGCAATACATCAGTGGCAGACGGGTGAGTAACGCGTGGGAACATGTCCTTTGGTGGGGAATAACTACTGGAAACGGTAGCTAATACCGCATACGCCCTAAGGGGGAAAGATTTATTGCCGAAGGAGTGGCCCGCGTTGGATTAGGTAGTTGGTGAGGTAATGGCTCACCAAGCCTACGATCTATAGCTGTTCTTAGAGGAAGATCAGCCACACTGGAACTGAGACACGGTCCAGACTCCTACGGGAGGCAGCAGTGGGGAATATTGCGCAATGGGCGAAAGCCTGACGCAGCCATGCCGCGTGAGTGAAGAAGGCCTTCGGGTTGTAAAGCTCTTTTATTAGTGAAGATGATGACTGTAACTAAGGAATAAGGACCGGCTAACTTCGTGCCAGCAGCCGCGGTAATACGAAGGGTCCTAGCGTTGTTCGGAATTACTGGGCGTAAAGCGCGCGTAGGCGGTTTATTAAGTTAGAGGTGAAATACCGGGGCTCAACCTCGGAATTGCCTTTGATACTGGTAAGCTAGTGTGTGTCAGAGGATGGCGGAATACTCAGTGTAGAGGTGAAATTCGTAGATATTGAGTGGAACACCGGTGGCGAAGGCGGCCATCTGGGGCATTACAGACGCTAAAGCGCGAAAGCGTGGGGAGCAAACAGGATTAGATACCCTGGTAGTCCACGCCGTAAATGGTGTATGCTAGTCGTTGGACCTTAAAGGTTCAGTGACGCAGTTAACGCGATAAGCATACCGCCTGGGAAGTACGGTCGCAAGATTAAAACTCAAAGGAATTGACGGGGGCCCGCACAAGCGGTGGAGTATGTGGTTTAATTCGAAGCAACGCGCAGAACCTTACCAACCTTTGAATCCCTAGTTTGGTCGCCAGAAATGGCTTCCTTCGGTTCGGCCGGCTAGGTGACAGGTGCTGCATGGCTGTCGTCAGCTCGTGTCGTGAGATGTTGGGTTAAGTCCCGCAACGAGCGCAACCCTCGCCCTTAGTTGCCATCATTAAGTTGGGAACTCTAAGGGAACTGCCGGTGCTAAGCCGGAGGAAGGTGGGGACGACGTCAAGTCCTCATGGCCTTTATAGGTTGGGCTACACACGTACTACAATGGCGGTGACAGAGGGATGCAAGGGCGCGAGCCGGAGCAAATCCTTTAAAAGCCGTCTCAGTTCAGATTGCTCTCTGCAACTCGAGAGCATGAAGTCGGAATCGCTAGTAATCGCGAATCAGCAGGTCGCGGTGAATACGTTCCCGGGCCTTGTACACACCGCCCGTCACACCATGGGAGTTGGTTTTACCTTAAGTAGGTGCGTTAACCGCAAGGAGATAGCCTACCACGGTAGAGTCAGCGACTGGGGTGAAGTCGTAACAAGGTAGCCGTAGGGGAACCTGCGGCTGGATCACCTCCTTTCTAAGGATAGAAACGGTTAAATTTTCAATAATTTCTGTTTTTATATGTGTGGTAAATGGTTAAAGCGTCGGCTTCCCTATATCTCTTTTCTTATTAAAATAGCATTTGTGATTATGTATTAATTGCATTTCGGGCTTGTAGCTCAGGTGGTTAGAGCGCACCCCTGATAAGGGTGAGGCCGGAGGTTCGAGTCCTCCCAGGCCCACCATTATTTTGACTTTGGGTATGCAAATACCCATTCAAACGGGGCATTAGCTCAGCTGGGAGAGCGCTTGATTTGCATTCAAGAGGTCAGCGGTTCGATCCCGCTATGCTCCACCAATTGCTATTTTATATATAAGAAAAGATAACAGAATCCGGCCCGTCAAAAAGGCCGGTGCTATTGAAAATCGTAAATAGGAAATGAAGAAGCATAGAACTAAAATTAAAAGTTCAATGCTGAGAAAAGCGATGACCGAGAATCATTGCAGTTGCATGGTCAATGCCATGCACTATATTATATTGCCATAAAACTTTTGCCCAAACAATCGTATCAGCTTTATTTGGGTTTAAGGGGTCTTAACTAACATTTATGGTAGGTATAATATACAATATCAAGGACGTCGTTAATCATGTCAAAATGTAGCAAGAGAAATAGGTGGTTTTACTATTCCCATGGTAAAACCCTACATTAAACATTAAGCGATTAATGATAATGACTATTTCCATACATGGAGAATAGCAATAAGTGATGACAAGAGCATTTGATGGATGCCTTGGCATATGGAGGCGAAGAAGGACGTAGCAGGCTGCGAAAAGCTCAGGGGAGTTGCCAACAAACTTTGATCCTGAGATGTCCGAATGGGGAAACCCAACACTTTAGTGTTATGTTTAACTGAATACATAGGTTAAACAAGCTAACGCGGGGAACTGAAACATCTAAGTACCCGTAGGAAAAGATATCAACGATATTCCGTTAGTAGTGGCGAGCGAACGCGGATCAGGCCAATGCCATCATAATAACGAGCAGAACAATCTGGAAAGGTTGACCATAGTGGGTGATAGTCCCGTATGCGGTGAGTTGTTATGGTGGATTCGAGTAGGACGGAACACGTGAAATTTTGTCTGAATATGGGGCGACCACGCTCCAAGCCTAAATACTCCCATATGACCGATAGTGAACTAGTACCGTGAGGGAAAGGTGAAAAGCTCCCCGATGAGGGAAATGAAATAGTATCTGAAATTGAATGCTTACAAGCAGTCGGAGCCTTTACCAGCAATGGTGGGTGACGGCGTACCTCTTGTATAATGGGTCAGCGACTTAATGTTGCAAGCAAGCTTAAGCCGTTAGGTGTAGGCGTAGCGAAAGCGAGTCTGAATAGGGCGTTTAGTTTGTAGCATTAGACCCGAAGCTAAGTGATCTAGCCATGAGCAGGTTGAAGGTGGGGTAACACCCACTGGAGGACCGAACCAGTTACCGTTGAAAAGGTTTTGGATGACTTGTGGCTAGGGGTGAAAGGCTAATCAAACTTAGAAATAGCTGGTTCTCCGCGAAAACTATTTAGGTAGTGCGTCAGGATGGTTACCGTTGGGGGTAGAGCACTGGATGGGCTAGGGGGAGTCAAATCTTACCAAACCTAACCAAACTCCGAATACCAACGAGTATAATCTGGCAGACAGACTATGGGTGCTAAGGTCCGTAGTCGAGAGGGAAACAGCCCTGACCGCCAGCTAAGGTCCCTAAATTATGGCTAAGTGGGAAAGGATGTGAGAAATCCATGACAACCAGGAGGTTGGCTTAGAAGCAGCCATCCTTTAAAGAAAGCGTAATAGCTCACTGGTCTAGATAAGATTTTTTGCGCCGAAGATGTACCGGGGCTAAAGCCATATACCGAAGCTGCGGGTTCCACACTATTGTGGAGCGGTAGCGGAGCGTTCTGTAAGCCGTTGAAGCCAGACTCGTGAGAGCTGGTGGAGGTATCAGAAGTGCGAATGCTGACATGAGTAGCGATAAAATGTGTGAGAAACACATTCACCGAAATCCCAAGGTTTCCTGCGCAAGGTTAATCCGAGCAGGGTGAGCCGGCCCCTAAGGCGAGGGCGAAAGCCGTAGCTGATGGGAAATATGTAAATATTCATATGCCTCTATGGAGTTGACGGATGATAGTAATTATTCGGTATAATTGGATTTACCGGGTGGTGAAGTTGTCCCAGGAAATAGCCCATAGATTAGACCGTACCCTAAACCGACACAGGTGGGAAGGTAGAATATACCAAGGTGCTTGAGCGAACTGCGTTGAAGGAACTCGGCAAATTACTCCCGTAAGTTAGCGAAAAGGGAGCCCGACTGATGCGCAAGCATTTTTCGGGGGCACAGAATTGGGGGTGGCGACTGTTTAATAAAAACACAGGACTCTGCGAAGCCCAAAGGCGATGTATAGGGTCTGACGCCTGCCCGGTGCTGGAAGGTTAAAAGGAGGTGTGCAAGCACTGAATTGAAGCCCCAGTAAACGGCGGCCGTAACTATAACGGTCCTAAGGTAGCGAAATTCCTTGTCGGGTAAGTTCCGACGCGCATGAATGGCGTAACGATCTCCCCACTGTCTCCAACGCAGGCTCAGCGAAATTGAACTCTCCGTGAAGATGCGGAGTTCCCGTGGTTAGACGGAAAGACCCCGTGCACCTTTACTATAGCTTCGCAGTGGCACCAGGAATAATATGTGTAGGATAGGCGGGAGACTTTGAAGCATGGACGCTAGTCTGTGTGGAGTCAACGTTGAAATACCGCCCTTGTCGTTTTTGTTGTCTAACTTCTGCCCTTGAATCAGGGCAAAGGACACTGCGTGGTGGGTAGTTTGACTGGGGCGGTCGCCTCCCAAAGAGTAACGGAGGCGCGCGATGGTGAGCTCAAGTTGGTCGGAAATCAACTGTAGAGTGCAATGGCAAAAGCTCGCCTGACTGCGACATCGACGGATGGAGCAGAGACGAAAGTCGGTCATAGTGATCCGGTGATCCCGCGTGGAAGGGTCATCGCTCAACGGATAAAAGGTACGCCGGGGATAACAGGCTGATACCCCCCAAGAGTCCCCATCGACGGGGGTGTTTGGCACCTCGATGTCGACTCATCACATCCTGGGGCTGAAGCAGGTCCCAAGGGTATGGCTGTTCGCCATTTAAAGTGGTACGTGAGTTGGGTTTAAAACGTCGTGAGACAGTTTGGTCCCTATCTGCCATGGGTGTTCGAGATTTGAGAGGATTTGTCCCTAGTACGAGAGGACCGGGATGAACTGACCTCTGGTGGACCGGTTGTTACGCCAGTAGCATAGCCGGGTAGCTAAGTTGGGAAAGGATAAACGCTGAAAGCATCTAAGCGTGAAACCTGCCTCAAAACAAGATCTCGCTATTAGAGTCGAGGTAGACCACCTCGTTGATAGGTCAGGTGTGGAAGTGTAGTAATACATGGAGCTTACTGATACTAATAACTCGATTGAATCTTATTGCTATTCTCTCATGTGTGGTGATAGTTATTATTACCACTATTTTGAAAGAAGTGATAACGATGAGCCTATATATTGTGATATACAATGTGATAAACGTGTTATCGCAAACCTTGAATTGAACTTATTGGTTCTATGTTATTTGTTTCCTATTTATGGTTTCATTGCTTGGTGATGGCTTGGTGGTTTTGGCGGAAAGCGAAGCACCCGATCCCATCTCGAACTCGACGGTGAAAATTTCCAGCGCTGATGGTACTTTGTCTTAAGACACGGGAGAGTAGGTCGCTGCCAGGCCTTCACCAAGCAATACAATACCTCCTTTAATAAACCCCATGATTAACATCATGGGGTTTTTAATTTGTTTGCATTGTGAATTCATTATTCAATTTGCAAAAGAAAATGGAATTTGTGATTATAATATTGACTATAACCACAAATATTGTATACTTATATTATTGATTTTTAACATGAAACAGAAATTAAACATACCCAAGGAACATATTGATACTATATATCAAATGTTCGTAAACACCCAAAAATTTAAAACAAATTTTGGGGAGGATTTTTATAAAAAATTAATCGGCAATGACCCAATTTTAAAAAATATGTTTTTCCATGTCCATTTTAATAATTTGGGGGTTTTGGTTTTGGAATTATTTTCAACCATTGCCGAACGCATTAAAATGAACCTAAATTGGCAGGGCATGGTGCTGGATGTGGCATATAAACACAAGGATATTGAAATAAAACCCGAACATTATACAAATTTGAAATCGGCCTTGTTAAGCATATTGACCGAATATGACAAGAGCGATAAATTTTTATGCAACCATAATTTTCCGGTTGAATCTTTCACCATATTGCTGGATGCGGTATTAAAGGAATTTCAAAAGGGGGTTTTAACCAAAATATCAGATTCTGATTTTACCAAAAAGGAATTAAACGAATTAACCCATTTTTTCAGCATTATTGCGGTGCACCCATTTAATTTTGGTGAAGCATTTTACAAGGATTTTATAGGCCGCGACCCCGAATTGGACGATATGTTCAAAAACGTTCATAAATCTAATTTGGGTTTTATTATGTTACAATTGATTATTACCATTTTAAACCATATAAAGGAAGAAAAGGATTGGCGGCCATTAATGCGCGATATTGCACATAAACATTCGTATTTTGTTATTAAAAATATATATTATGACTATTTGATTCAATCGTTTAAGGTGGTCATGCAGGAATATGCCAAAATTCTGCCCAAGCAGGATATGATAAATTTGCCATTGGTTGAATTATTGGTGGTTGATATTATTCATCAATTCCGCAACGAATTAATTGCCATACAAAACCCAATTAAAATTAACGAAAAAACCGGTAATATTGACGGGGTGGCATTGTTAAACCGCATTATTAATTCCAATTAACCATGCAATTGCGCATTAAAACATTAACTTCAAACAATTATATGGCCAAAGCCCGGCATTGGTTGTATTTATGGCCGATTATGTTTGTAATATTCATGGCCACCATGCCCAATGCCATGGCCATTGAACCGGCCGAACAATTGGCCGACAAACAATTGGAACAACGCGCCCGCGAAATAAGCAGTGCCCTGCGTTGTATGGTTTGCCAAAACCAAACCATTGACGATTCCAATGCCGATATTGCCAAAACCTTGCGGGTGGTGGTGCGTGAACGGCTGGTGGCCGGTGACAATAACGACCAAGTTATTCAATATATTGTTGGCAAATATGGCCATTTTGTTTTAATGAAACCACCATTTTATACCGGCACCTATATTTTATGGTTTTCGCCATTGATTTTGGCGGTTTTTGGTATATGGTTATTATGGCGTTATTACCGCCGGCCCCGGTTAGACGATAATTTGACCGATGATGAATTACAACGGGCGCAACAAAAATTAAAGGAAATAGCATGATTTTGATGGTGTTTTTGGGGGTTTCGGCTTTGGTGGGCGGTTTATGCGCCCTGGCCATTTATCGCCAAAACCGCATTCAATACAGCCATAATGCCAATGGGCAATTTTTAAAGGCATCATATAACCAATTACAACGCGAAATGACTGCTGGTATTTGGCCGGCCAAGGAAGCCCAAAAATATGAACAAGATTTGTTAAAACAAATATTAAAACTAAGCGAAACACCGCGCCCTTTTACCCAATTAAACAAATGGCAACGCATTATGTTGGCGGTGGCATTATTTTTATTATTTGTAATTGGTGGCGGTTGGGTATATTTAACCAATGGCCGGCCCGAAATGGCCCCCATAACCCAAATTGAATGGGGCGATTATTATTTTAATCAATCGGTCAGCGCCCTTCATGCCGGTTCCAACGAAATTTCGTTGAATAATTTGGAAAAATTACGGGCGATGGAGGGGGATTCGGCCGACATAATTTTGTTATTATTGGAAAATAAAATGGCATTAAACCAATTTGATTCGGCCCGCCAAATTATTAAGGAAAACATACATAATAATAAACAGGATTTTTCGTTTCAAATAACTTTATTACGGCATTTATTGCGTTTGGGGGTTACCAAGGCCGAAATAAAACCAATGGTGGAACATATTTTAACCATTATACCCACCGGCCCGGGCAGTGAAGACATAAAACAAAAATTAGAGGAAATAATTAAAAAATGAAAATATATCTGTTGGCCATGGTTGTTATATTATCGGCCTGCACCGGTTTAAAGGATGCCAAACAGGCCAAGGATTTTAATGAAAAAATAGCACAGGGCGAGGTGGACAAGGCCGAAAAAATTTATGAAAAGGAAACCGGCCTGTTAAGCCAATTGAATTTGGCCATGTTAAACGAAAATAAGGGCGATTGGGCGAAGTCTAATGAATATTTAACCAAAGCAGAACAGGATTTATTATGGTCGTCCGATTCCATACAAAATGCCGATGAATTATTAACCAAGGGCATGGAATTAATATTAAGCGATAATATCAGCGAATATAAGGGCCAAATTTACGAAGGCGTGTTAATTAACAATTTCAAGGCCCTGCATTATATGTTATTGGGCGATAATGACAAGGCCCGCATTGAATTTAACCGCGCCAGTGCCCGCGCGCAAAATGCGGTGGATCAATTGGGCGAAAAGGTCAAGGCCATCAAAAATTCCACCGAAAAACCCGATGGTTATAGCGCAAGCTTTGTTAAGGAAAACTTAAAAGACCCCGAATTGGAAAGCCGGAGAAAGGCGATAGAGGACTTAGGAACCTATAAAAACCTGTTAAACCCATTTTTGCAATATATGCATGGGGTGTTTCGGTACGAAACCGGTGAATATAACCGCGCCGCCGATTTATTTCGCCTGGCCGATGTATTAACCAATGGCAAAAATGATAATATTCGCCATTTATGGGCCGATGCCGAAAACCGCGCCAATAAAAACTTGCCGGCCCCCAAACCACGCATATATATTGTGCATTTTGACGGCAGTGGCCCCAAATTGCGCGAATGGCGCAAATTATTGCACCTGCCCACGCGGGGTTTGGGCACCTCGTTTGGTATTGCCCTGCCCGAATTTGTGAACGGCCAACCGGCCTTTGGCAACACCAAAATTATTGGCGATGGCGAACCACAAAACCTGCCCAGCATTTTAAATATGAATATTTATGCCAATACCGAATTTAAGGCCGGTTATGATGCCGTGGTTACCAAGGCAATTATCTCGGCCGTTACCAAGGCCATAATACAGGAGGCCGGAAAATCCATCAGCCGAACCGACAAAACCCCGGGCATAGCCGGTGCTTTATTTGACATTTTGGTAACCGCAACCGCCATAATTTCCACCCGGGCCGATGTGCGTTCGTGGAATAGCTTACCAAATACGGTGCATATTGGGGTAATGGATAAAGGCAATAATAACGAACTGCAATGGGTATATGACAATAAAAATATGGCCATACCGGTGCCGGCCGGCCCCAATTCGGTGATTATATTCATAAAAACCATCAATAAAACCCAACCACCGCTAATCGCCAGTGCCGTTATTAAAAATAATTAATTTTATTCAATAATTTTGATTTATAATTGCCTTGACTGAAACTATAATTTCATATATATGGGTAATATGAAAGAAATATTTGTTTTTATATTCCACCTGCCGGTTAAAAATTATGTCAATTTGGGTATATTAAGCCCGATTGGCAAAATGCCGGCCGGGCAGGTGCGTTACAAATTTCAATATGCCCCCAGTTGGTTGGCACGGGCTGATAGTTATGCGATTGACCCCATTCACCTGCCCCTACATGATATGCCATTTTACCCGGCCGATAATTTGGAAGTGCATGGTATTTTTGAGGATGTATGCCCAGATAGTTGGGGCAAAAAAATATTGCGCACCACCCATAATTTACCCGATAATGCCGGTATTATGGATTATATTTTGAATATGCCAATACATAAAATTGGTAATTTACAATTTTCGCTTAGCCCCGAAGCCCCTGATTTTGACGAATTATTTTACATTCAGTTTAATTATTTTGATAAAAATCGTGATAAAATAATGAATATATTGCAACCAGATAGCAATATTAGCGGTTCCAATGCCTCGGCCGGTGGGGCCAACCCTAAATTTTTAGCCATTGATTCATTAATAAAACTGCCCAACCGCAATGCCCAAATTGATGATTTGAAGGCCGAATATGTTTGCCTGAATATAATTAAAAATATGGGGTTACTACCTCCGGAATTTACATTTACAATATTGGAAAATCAATTATGGTTGGTTTTATTTCGTTTTGATATGGTGGATTTGGATAATAAGGTTTTTTTACCCCTTGGCTACATGTCCTTGGCTTCGGCTTTGGGCTTGCGCCATGACGATTACCGCACCAACAAATCCTATATTGATTATTATAATGTGGCGCAACGGCTGGGTTGCAAGGGGTTAACCATGCCATTGGGCGAGGAAATATTTACCCGCGCCATTATGAATATATTATTGGGCAATAGCGATGACCACGCCAAAAACCACGGGTTTTTATGCCATAATGGGAAATGGGAATTGGCACCGGTTTTTGACATTGTGCCCCAATTTAATGATAAAATGGCCCTAAAATTGGCCACCGGCCACCAATGTGATTTGGACGATGGCTTTGCATTGCACCGCGGTTTGAAAATTGACGAAACACGGGCGCGCAACATAGTAAAATTGGCTATACAACATACTAATCAATTTGCAGAAATTGCCAAGTCGCACCCAGAAAAAAAATGTCATATAACTGATGAAGACTTACAGAAAATTATGAATCGCAAGAATAAAATCCCCGAGGAGGTGCTTAAAAAATATGCTTGATGTTATGCAAATACAGGACGAATTAAAACAATTTGGTTTGCGGGTAAAGCAGGCGCGCATTGCCCGCAATATATCGGCTGGCGAATTGGCGCGGCGCATGGATATATCGCTACCCACCCTAAGAAAAATAGAGGTGGGCGATGGTTCGGTTTCAATGCAATGTGTGATGACCGCATTATGGATAATGGGTTTGAGCGAGAAAATACCGCAATCGTTAGAGCATGATTCAGTGCGCGAATTTTACGAATTGCAACAATACCGCAAAAAAACCCGCAAAAAACCACCAATCAGCGATTTTTGATTATTTTAGCAATACCATGATTTTTTGGGCTACTGCTGGTGGTGGGGAAGCAATATGGGTAATTGTAAATGGCGCGGGCGGCCAAATAGGCAAATGCCTGTGCCTCGGCATAATGGCCGGATTCATATAATTCATCTATCGGTTTGACCGGCAATTGGTTTTGTTGGGCAATTTTTTGGCATAAAAGCTGGTTAAAACGCCCACCCCCGCCCATAATAATCAGGTTGGGTTTTTTCGGCAATTGGCGCAAATGGCGGGCAAAGGCACGGGCGGTAAATTCGTTCAGGCTGGCCATAATATTATGCGGGTTATGGCCCTGCAAATTTATATGGTGAAACATATTGCGGTCAATTGATTTAGGCAGGGGTTGGTCAAAAAATGGGTGGCTTAACCATTCATTGACCAAATGGTCAATTACCTGCCCTTGGCCGGCCATGGCCCCGTTATTGTCAAATGGTTGGTTAAATTGTTTGGCCATATAATCGTCCATTAAACCATTGCCCGGGCCAATATCACCGGCCAAAATATTATCGCCATCGCAATATGTTATATTGGCCACCCCGCCAATATTGGCCATAACAAATGGTTCGGCCACCCCCATTTTTTTACCAATCGCCCGGTGAAAAACGGGTATTAATGGGGCACCTTGGCCACCCATTTTTACATCGGCATGGCGAAAGTCATACACCACCGGTTTTTTAAAATATTCGGCCATGGCAACCCCATTACCCAATTGGCGGGTTTGCCGTTTGTGCGGTTGGTGATAAATGGTTTGCCCATGAAACCCAATAATATCATATTCGTGGGGTTGAAAATTTTGTTCAATGGCATTTATATGTTTGTGGGTAATAAATTCTTCCAATTGGCGTATTTTTGCGGTTTTATTATAATAACCAAAATGGCCCTTAATATATTGTTGTTCGTTTGCGGTATATTGCAACGAAGCACACCGCCCAAATGATGAAATTTCCTGCCCATTGGTGGTAATAATTGCCATATCCACCCCATCGGCCGAGGTGCCAGACATTAAACCCAAAACCCGTATGAAACCGCCCATTATATCATTTGCAGGTAATATTCCAAATTTGGGGTTTTATGGTTGGGTTTTTTGGCCAAATCGTCCCATATACGCAAATTAACCGCATCACCGGCAAATGGAATTTGTATAAATTCGTTGGCCTGCTCAGCGGTAAAAATGCCCCCCTGTAATTGCAGAGAACGCACCGAATCGGCCGATAAAGATTCAAAATAACCCTGACGGGCAAAGCATAAATAACGTTTGGCGGCCACGTGGTATTTTACCGGCTCGCTGACTGCGTCTCCAAAATGGTTTTTCAAAAATTTGGCCCCAAAAAATTCGTGTTTGTCGTCTTGGTTTTTCAGGGTGGGGGTTTCGCCCAAATCATTGATTAAATGGCCAATATCATGCAATAATGCCGCCAATATTAATGCGCGTTCCGCCCCATGTTGTTCGGCCAATTGGGCCGATTGCAGGGCATGTTCTAACTGGCTAACCGGTTCGCCACTATATTCGCGCCCGCCCAACCGGTCAAATAATGCGCGCACAAATTGGGTGGTTTCTTGTTTGTTGGTAAATTCGGGTATCATTGGGCTTTCCTTATATTTGTGAAACTTGGTAATGGGCCTTTTCCAACCATTTGGGGTTAATATCAACCCCCCAGCCGGGTTGGTCGGTTATGGTTACCTGGCCGTCCTTAACCGCAAATGGGTCGCCCAAAAACAAATCCCTTTGCCATGGGTAATAATCGTCCCCCTCTATGGAAAATTCTAGGTATTTGCCGGCATTGGGTATGGCCCGCAGTAAATGCATGGTGGCAATGGTAACCAACGACAAATTGGCACTATGCGGGGTGCATGACATACCGGCCGTTTGCCCCATTTGCGCCACCAGCAGGGTTTTGGCCAACCCGCCCATATACATTACATCGGGTTGAATAATATTAACAATTTTTTTATCCACCATATTTTGCCAAACAATCAGGTTATTATCCTGTTCGCCACCGGTTACATCCAATTGCAATGCTTCAGTTACTTGCTTGGTGGCCTCAAAATCCCAATATGGGCATGGTTCCTCAAAATGGCCAATGCCGTAATCTTGCAACATTTTGCCTACCTCTATGGCTTTGGGGGCACTATAACAGCTATTGGCATCAACCAATTTATCCACCTTATCGCCCAATGCTTGTGATACGACTTTTATAACCTCGGGGGTGCGTCCCTCCCATTCATCGCGGTCGTGCCCGCATTCCGAACCCACCCGCCACTTAAATGCGGTAAAGCCATATTTATCACGCAATTGCACCAATCTATCGGCTTCGTCCCGTGGGGTTATATCGCGCTTCATTGAAGATGCGTAGGCCCGTAATGCACCGGCAGACCCCCCAATTAAGGCGCATACCGGTTTGCCGGCCTGTTTGCCCTGCCAATCCCATAATGCGGTGTCTAAGCCAGCCAAGGCACGGGCGCGGTATGAACCGGGGTATTTATGTTCCCGTTCCTCCACCCGTTCCACCAATGCCAAAATATTATGGGGTTGTTGGCCCAAAACATGCGGGGCAATTTGGCGGTGGAAAATGGTTTGGGTTATATCGGCATAATATGTTGACATTTGCCCCCACCCGCTGGAACCATCGTCCATGGTTATTTTTACAAATGCCACATATTCATTGGCAAAGGATTCCAATTTGTGTATTTTGGTCATTTTTTACCTCCCTTAATGGCGTTTAAGCATTCTTCTAATGATGGTTTGGGTTTTTTGCTGTCGGTGGGGCGCAAATCGGCAAATTTTAATTGTTGCACCCCGTTATTGGGGGCAAAAAACAGGCTTATATTGCATGTATTGCTTTTATATAACCAAATTTGGCTATTGCCCTCGGGCCGAATCAGGGCGGGGTTGCCCAATGTTTTTTGCCAATCGGTCATATTGGTGCCCTGTAATTCATTCAGGTCATTCACTTGGCGGTTCATAACCGAAAATGGGTTTATTGGGCTATTAGGTTTACTCAGGGTCGGTGCACTCTTGACTTTGGGCTGAATAGGGGGTAAATCAGGTAATGGTTTGCTTGGCGATATTGGGGTATTGGGGGCAGACGCAGTGGCGGTGGTGGTGGTTTTAGCCGGGGGTTCGGGGGGCAATTGCCCCTTGGGCGTTGGGTTGGCACAACCCATAACCATAATTGGTATTAAATATAACAAAAAAAGACGAAAGTTAAACATGAACAAAAAATTTGATATTACCGGTATTGGTAATTCTATCGTAGATATTTTGGTAAAAGTCAACAGCGATTTTATAACCCGCCACGGGTTTACCAGCGGTTCCATGACATTGGTTGACCGCCCACAGGCCGACATGTTAATTAAGCAATTCGCCCAAATGCCCAATAATGAAAGCCAACAATTATGCCGTTCGGGCGGGTCTTCGGCCAATACCATACATCATTTGCGCGAATTGGGGGCCAAGGTGGCTTTTCATGGTGTGGTGGCCAATGACGATATGGGCCAAATTTTTATACAGGACATAAAAAACCACGGGGTGCATAATGGGTTGGCCATCATTGATTCGCCCGATAATGGCACCGGCCTGTGCGCCATAATGGTTGAAGACAACGGCCAACGCACCATGGCAACATTTTTGGGGGTGAATAATGCCTTTGCCCCGGCAATTATTGATGAAGAATTGATTGCGCAAAGCAAAATATTATATTGCGAGGGTTATTTGTTTGACGCACCGGCCCAAAAACAGGCCTTCATTAAGGCGGCCCAGCTTGCCAAGCAACATGATGTTAAGCTTGCCCTGTCGTTATCGGACGCATTTTGTATAAACCGCCACCGCGATGATTTTATTCAATTTATTGGCCAATATACCGATATTTTATGCGCCAATGAACAGGAAATATTGGCCCTAACCCAATGCGATAATATTGAAAAAGCAATGAAAGCATTTAAAAAACAATATAATACCCCCATCTTGGCGGTGACAATGGGTGCGGGCGGCGCCATGGTTGACATAAACGGCCAAAATGCCAAGGTGCCGGCCCAAATGGTCAAAGTGGTGGATACCACCGGTGCCGGTGATGTTTTTGCAGCCGGTTTTTTATGGGGTATATTGCATGGTCTTAATGCTGGCGAATGCGCCACATTGGGCGTGGCACAGGCCAGCAAAATTATACAAATTATGGGGGCACGCATATAATGGCCGTTGACATAATATTGGTAATGAAACCCGAGGAATATCATTATTTCAGTGTTGCCCTGACCCGTTATAACCCCAATTTGCAATTGGCGCGGGTGGAACGCAATAAGGGCTTTGATGAAATTGCCAATCAATTTGCCCCGCATTGCCGTATAATAAGTTTTTCAACATTTGTGATAGTGCCGGCCCATATTATTCAATTGGTGCAGGGCAATTGTTATAATATGCACCCGGCACCGGCCAAATTGCCCGGTTTTGACCCGATAGGTATGGCATTATACCATAATATGGTTGAATTTGGTGTGGTATTGCATAAAACCATGGCACGGGTGGATTCGGGCGCAATAGTGGCCGAACGCAAATTTGCGTTTCCGGCCGGTTATACGCGCGAACAAATCGCGATAGATGCCTATAAAAATGCGGTTTCGCTGACCAGCGATTATTGCCATTTATTGGCATTCCCCGACCAACCATTACCAATTAACCCGCAATTGCAATGGGACGAACAATATAGGTCAAGCCGGCAATTGGTGCGCGATATGCAAAAAACCGATTATACCATTCCCATTGACGAACAATTGCGCCGTTATGCCGCCTTTGGCGATTGCAACCCCGAAGCCGGTTTGGCCGAAATTAATAGCTGAAAAAAAATGGGCGGGAAACCCGCGCCTTTATAAAAACTGGGCGGGTAAACCCGCCCAATTCGTTAAAAAAAAACACAAAATATTAGAAACCAATAATTTGACGTTTCTTGCGTTGCAATTTGCGGTAACGGCGCACCGATTCAGCGGCCTCCCGCACCCGTTTTTCCGAAGGTTTTTCAAAATAACGGCGCATTTTTGTTTCGCGGAACACGCCTTCGCGTTGTAATTTTTTCTTTAACGAGCGCAATGCCTGTTCAACATTATTATCACGAACAATAACTTGCATAAAATTCACATCCTTTCCTGATATGTATCAACCCCCTATTACCATATATTATTTTAAAAACAAGCAAAAATATTAAGATTTTAAGTTATTTTGTATTAATCGCCATTGACAAAGCACCAAAAAAAATTTAGCAATATGGCATGGAAAAATTAACTCAATTGCCCGCCAACAGCGGTATTATGATTTGTGGCCACGGGTCGCGTGATGAAACAGCCGTGCGCGAATTTGAAAATATGGCCAATATTATCAAAAAACGGGTTGCCCCGGTTCCGTGTGAATTTGGGTTTTTGGAATTTGCCAAACCCATTATTTCCGATGGGTTGGACAAATTACGCGCTCAAAAGGTGCGCCATATTTATGCCGTGCCCGGCATGTTATTTGCGGCCGGCCATGTTAAAAACGATGTGCCATCGGTTTTGGCCCGTTATATGAAAATTCATAAAATACCCATCAAATTTGGGCGCGAGCTGGCAATGGATACGCGTTTAATTCGCGCCGCCGGTGAACGTATTTTATCGGTCTTGCCCGATAAATCCAAGGAATACCGCCATGAAACCATTTTATTAACCGTGGGGCGCGGGGCATCCGACCCCGATGCCAACAGCAATATCAGCAAGGTCAACCGCCTGTTGTGGGAGGGGTTGGGCTTTCAATGGGCCGAAGTGGGATATTCAGGGGTTACCTTTCCCTTAACCGAACCAGCCCTGCGCCAATTGGTGCGCATGAAACCCAAACGAATCGTGGTTTTCCCCTATTTTTTATTCAGCGGTATTTTGGTGGAACGCATTTATGCCGCGGCCGATAAAATTGCGGCCGAATTCCCCGAAATTGAAATTATTAAGGCCCCATATTTGAACGACCATGAATTGGTGATAGATACTTTTATAAGCCGAATTAACGAGATTCAATTGGGCCTGAATAATATGAATTGCATGGATTGCAAATACCGCAACCAAGTTTTGGGTTTTGAGGACGAAGTTGGCCTGCCCCAGATGAGCCACCACCACCATGTAGAGGGAATAGGCACCGGCAAGGCCGAACAAAAACATGAGCATAATCATCATGCGGGGCATGACCATAAACACCATGACCATAAACATCATGACCATAATCACCATGACCATCATGGCCACACGCATGGTGCACATGGGCAAGGTCACGGGCATAATCATGATGACCATGGCCATCACCCTTACCCCCATGCTGACCACCCGTTGGGCACAGGTAATAAAAAAACCACCAATAAAAAAGGATAAAAAATGCGTCTACTCCATACAATGATACGGGTTTTGGATTTAAAAAAATCTATTGAATTTTATACCAAACATTTGGGTATGACATTGCTTAGGCAAGATGATTACCCCGAGGGGCGTTTTACCATTGCCTTTGTGGGTTATGGCGATGAGAGCAAACATACCGCCATTGAATTAACCCATAATTGGGACCAAGTTGAACCATACACCAAAGGCACCGGTTTTGGTCATTTGGCGGTTGCATGCGATGATATTTATGGTTTATGCGCAACTTTGGCCAAAAATGGCGTTCCCATACCCCGCCCGCCCGGCCCCATGAAGCATGGCACCACCGTGCTGGCATTTATTGAAGACCCCGATGGAAACCGCATTGAATTGCTGGAAAGGGCTTAATGGAAATAAAAAGACAGGCCTTTGCAACCCGCCGTAGTATGGTGATGATGGCGGGGGTGGGCTTGGTTTTTGGCGGATTAATCAGCCGTTTGGCTTACTTGCAATTGGGGCAGGGCGATTATTATGACGAAAAGGCCCGCAAAAATGCTTCGCGCATAATACCCATTGCCCCCGAACGGGCGATTATAGTAGACCGTAGTGACACAATAATTGCCAATAATTTGAAAAATTTTCGGCTTGAATTTGTGCCCAAGGATTATTTGAACGAGGGGGATAATAACCAAAAATTGCAAGATATTATTATATTGGCCGCCCAAAAATTAAAATTAAACGATAATGAATTAAAATCAATTCAACGCAGAATGGAAACACAACCCGATTTTATGCCGGTAATAATAAAGGAAAATTTAAGTTACGATGATATGCAATATTTTTTATTGCATAAATTTCAATTTGGCGGTTTTTCGGTCAAGGATAATGTGCGCAGATTTTACCCATACCCCGATGCGACCGCCCATGTTTTGGGTTATGTGGCCAAACCGAATGAAAATGACATAAAAAGGAATTTCATATTAAAAATTCCGGCCATTCGCACCGGCAAAACCGGTTTGGAATTATATAAAAATAACGAAATGCTGGGCACCCCGGGTATAGAACAGGCCGAGGTGAATGTGTATGGCAAATTTGTGCGTGATTTGGGTTCCCGCCCCCCCTTGCGCGCGCCCACCATTAAAACCAGCCTGCATTGGCCGGCCCAACAGGCTTTATTTGGCGGGTTAAAAAACGAAATTGCCGGGGCCGGGGTTTTTTGCAATATTCATACCGGTGAAATTGTGGCCATGGCCAGTGCCCCGGGCTTTGATGCCAATATTTTTGCCGAACGGCTGGACGAACAAACATGGAATGCCATGAATGATGACCCGCTTAACCCCCTGACCAACCGCGCCATACAGGGGCTATACCCACCCGGTTCAACCATTAAACCGGTGGTGGCCATGGCCGCCCAACATTATGGTTTGGGTGGGGCGGTGCATCAATGCAATGGTTCGCTTTGGGTTGGTGATAAGGAATTTAAATGCTGGAAACACGAAGGCCACGGCAGTATGAATTTGCATGATGCGATAAAAAATTCGTGCGATGTATGGTTTTACCAAGTGGGCTTGGCATTGGGATTTGATAAAATTGCTCCATTTTTACGGCAATTTGGGTTGGGCAGGCGCACCAATTATATGGACGAAACCGAAAAAAATGGTCTGGTGCCCGATTCAACATGGAAGAAAAAAACATTAAAAGAACCATGGTATGCCGGTGAGAATTGCATTAATACCATTGGGCAGGGTTTTATGTTGGCCACCCCCATGCAATTAATGGTTATGACCGCGGCCATAGCCAATGGCGGGCGCATTATTACCCCGCATATAATTGACGAATATTACCAAGAACCGGTTGATTTGCAATTAAAACCCGAATTTTTAAATGTAATACAGGATAGCATGAAGGCCGTGGTGGCCAGTGGCACCGCCGCCGGAGCGCGCCTGCCTGATAATGACTTTCAAATGGCTGGCAAAACCGGCACTGCACAGGTGCGTTCGTTAAATGATGCAACCCGCCAAAAATTAAAACATAACCCCCAATTATTGGAATGGGAACAACAGGACCACGCATTATTTGTGGGTTATGCCCCGGCAAATGCCCCCAAATTTGCCGGGGCCATATTGGTGGAACATGGTGGTGCAACGGGTGGTGGTGGTTCCAAAGTGGCCGCTCCCATTGCCCGTGATGTTTTTATGCAATTGCGGAGTATTTGAATTTGTATATTGCGGGTGGCTGATATGATAGCCAATGTCAGCAGTTGACAAGCTTGGTAATAAGCAGTATTTTACTTTATATGATAAGTATGTATCTAAGGAGATAAGCATGGAAATATTGAATTATCTTGGCCGTGAAATGACACCATTTGTATGGGCTTTGGTTGCCATTACCAGTTTTTTTGGTGCCATAGCATTTTATGATTATTTGGCCGAAAGACAGGAAAAAAGGCAATGATGGAAACATTGACATATTTAAATCAACAAATGACCCCATTTGCTTGGTCGTTATTGGCAATTTCTGCGCTGGTATGGGGCATTGCATTATACGCAAACAGCGAGAAAAAATAATAGTAAATAACGCACAAAAGGAGGGTATGGCAAGATTTTTTGATGGGTGTGCCGTGGCATCTATGATAGCAAATGTCAGCAGTATATTTGGCACCTTGACATTGCATAGCAACGATGATATTATGTTAATGTTAAGCTTTCCATTTTGTTTTGGCATGGCTTTGTTTATTAGAAGGAGTTTAAAATGACACCATTTACTTGGTTTTTTTTGGTTTTTGCAATATGCAGCATTGCTTTGGGCGTGTATGTTAATTATTTTAACGATACCCCCGATTCAACAAAGGGTGAAAAGCAATAACATAACAATTAACTATAACACAACCAAAATGATAAAGAGATTCCGCCTTAACACCCAACAAAGAGAAGGATTGGCCCGTATTTTTGACGGGTTGACTATTATTGGGGTAGTTACGTTAATCACAAACCAATTTGACAGGCTATATCTATCTGGCCAAGAGTTGACTTTGTTATCGATTTCGGTTATCAGTATGCTAATATTCTCAATTTTATTACGGAGGCAATGATGGAAATCTTAACATGGCTTAACCAGCAAATCACGCCATTTATGTGGGGTTTAATAATATTGGTTTCGGCATCGGGGGCGTTAACATGGTATGCCACACGCGAAGTGCATGACACCCCCGAAAATAAGCAATGAACCAAAATAATAATTGACATATTATTATAGTTTTAATATATATTCATGGTTTTTAACAATCAAGGCC
>JACCDX010006747.1_pt1 | contig 42099 bp, 33 predicted proteins | sample 7449681 | NCBI WGS metagenome assembly JACCDX01 (sample SAMN15323450, study PRJNA562643) | freshwater metagenome | isolation source: river surface water | place: USA:Blue River Watershed | collected 2017-08-18
GATGAAAAATTAGCAAGACCATGGGCCGTACCAGGCACTGCTGGATTAGAACACCGTATTGGTGGCATCGAAAAGCAACATGAAACGGGCAATGTAAGTTACGATCCCGAGAACCATGAATTCATGGTGAAAATGAGACAGGCGAAGGTAGATAAGATTGCCGATTATATTCCTTTGCAAACCATTGATAGCGGTGCTGCAAAAGGAAAAGTATTGGTGCTTGGATGGGGATCCACTTATGGTACCATCAAAAGTGCTGCATTACAATTGCAAAGTCAAGGTAAATCTGTCAGCCATGCACACATTAAGTATATGCGTCCTTTCCCTAAAAACTTAGGCGAAATATTAGCTGGTTTTGAAACCATCTTAATTCCAGAAATTAACAACGGACAATTGATTAAAATAATCAGAGACCAATATTTTGTAGATGCAAAAGGCTATAACAAAATCATGGGTATTCCAATTACAAAACAAGAATTGATCACAGCGATCGAAGCTTATTTATAATAAAATTACACAAGAGTGGATCAGCCCTAAAGCCACTTACAATAAAAAAGCGCTTCAATTAAAATGAGGCGCTTTTTTATGCTTTTAACTTTTCTTTTTTCTTAGTTTCTTTTTCATGGTATTTACAAAACGCAGTAATACCACATGTATCACATTTTGGACTACGTGCTAAGCAGGTATAACGTCCATGCAAAATGAGCCAGTGATGCGCTTTGTGCACTAATGCTGAGGGTATGTTTTTGATCAAATCCTTTTCTACTGCCAAAGGTGTCGTTGCAGTCATAGGTACCAAGCCAATCCTTCTACTCACTCTATACACATGGGTATCCACTGCCATATTGGGTTGCTGATCAATCACACTCGTAATCACATTGGCCGTCTTTCTGCCTACGCCAGGCAATTGAATCAACTCGTCAATTGTCATAGGCACTTCACTGTTAAATTTACTTAGTAAAAGTTGACTCGTACCTATTAAATGTTTTGTTTTATTGTTGGGATATGAAATACTTCTTACCAAAGAGAATAAATCGTCAAAGCTAGCCGTAGACATCGCTTCTGGAGTAGGATATTTTTTAAAAATGCCTGGGGTAGTTAAGTTCACGCGCTTATCCGTGCATTGCGCAGAAAGAATCACCGCAATCAATAGTTGAAAAGGATTCTCGTAGGTCAGTTCAGTTTCTGCTACAGGAACATGTCCTAAAAAATAATCGATGACAGCTTGATAACGTGCTTGTTTTTTCATGCAACGAGATACTTATTGCTTCTTTTCAGATACAGCAGTAACTGTGTCTTCAAATAAATAAACTTCTTCTCCTTCTCTTCTTAATAAATAACGCTCCCTTGCATATTTTTCTACTGCACCAGGATTACTTTGAAGATTATTCAATTGATCTTTCGTAGTAGATATTTCTTTTTGGTAATAGGCTTTTGCTTGTTCTAATTTATCTAATTCAGCGGCACGATCTCTTTGAGTAAAAAAATCTCTTTGATCAAAGAATAACATCCATACAACAAAGGCCAAAATGGCTATAAAATAGCGATTGGCAACGAATGGAATGAGTTTTTTGATTGCTTGCATAAAAAAAGATTGCCCTAAAATTAGTACAGTTATTAGAATACGCCAATAAATATTCCACAAAAAAGGAGCCCCAATAATGGAGCTCCTTACTATATCAATCTAGGTTGACTTATTTGTTACCGAACTTCAATTTGCCCTTTGTTGGGAAAAATCCTGTTTCACCCAATTGCTCCTCAATACGGATCAATTGATTGTACTTAGCCATACGGTCAGAACGAGAAGCAGAACCAGTCTTAATTTGACCACAGTTCAAAGCCACTGCTAAGTCAGCAATAGTCGTATCTTCTGTCTCACCACTTCTGTGTGACATAATGGTATTGTAGCCATTATTTTGTGCCAAGCTCACTGCATTGATTGTTTCAGTTAAAGTACCAATCTGGTTTACTTTAACCAATAAACCATTTGCAATTTTCTTGTCAATACCAGTTTGTAAACGATTCACATTCGTTACGAATAAATCGTCACCCACCAATTGACATTTGCTACCAATCGTATCTGTCAAGTTCTTCCAACCAGCCCAATCATCTTCCGCCATACCATCTTCGATAGAAACGATTGGATATTTCTTCACCCAGCTCTCCCAGTATTTCACCAATTGATCTGAACTCATTTCTTTACCAGAACTCTTATGGAACACATATTTCTTTTTCTTAGCATTCCACAATTCACTGTTTGCAGCATCCATTGCAATCGCAATTTGAGTACCAGTCTTGTAACCAGCAGATTGGATGGCTTCTAATACTGTTTCAATTGCTTCTTCATTGCTTTGAATATTTGGAGCGAATCCACCTTCATCTCCTACGTTCGTGCTGTATCCTTTTTTCTTCAATGTACTTTTTAACTGATGGAAGATCTCTACACCCCAACGTAAACCTTCGCTAAAGCTAGGCGCACCAATTGGCATGATCATGAATTCTTGGAAATCAATTTTATTGTCTGCGTGTGCACCACCATTCAAGATATTCATCATTGGCATGGGCAATGTTCTTGCATTTGTACCACCAATGTATCTGTACAAAGGTAAGTTTGCTTCTTCCGCAGCTGCTTTTGCCACCGCCATACTCACCGCTAAAATAGCGTTCGCACCTAATTTAGTCTTGTTTGCTGTACCATCTAAATCAATCATCACCTGATCGATTGCAGCTTGAGAAGTAATATCAAACCCAATCAATGCATCTGCAATTGAAGTGTTCACATTCTTCACAGCCTTTAATACACCTTTACCTAAATATTTCTTTTTATCGTTGTCTCTTAATTCTGCAGCTTCGTGGATACCAGTACTTGCACCACTTGGTACAGCTGCACGACCCATTGCGCCATCGTCTGTTAATACGTCCACTTCTACTGTTGGATTTCCTCTACTGTCTAAAATTTGTCTTGCGTGTACTTCAATAATGTAACTCATAATTGGATGATTTATTTTCTAAAAAAATTAATGCTGATTTGTCAGCGCAATTTACACCCATTTTTTTTAATGGGTAAGCAATTTGAAGATTTCTTCTAAACTTGCTTCCTGTGTCTGCAAACGTTCTATATGCAATCCTTTCTCCAAAGCCAATGCCATCATGTATTGTCGTGCCTGATCCAATGCGACAGCATCTTTTGCCTGGATGACTAACACACGTTTGTCCTCTTGCTCTATAAGCGCGTATTTTAATTGAATGAGCGGCAAATAGGCAGTCATGTCTTCTTGAAACTGCACCAATAAATTATGCTGACTAGACTGCGTCAATTCCTCCATGGGTTGGTTGGCTACTAATTTACCCTGATGTAGAACCAATACCCTGTCAGCTATTGCAGCCACTTCTTGTAGTATATGAGATGAAAACAAAATCATTGCACTAGCACTTAAGGATTGAATAAGTGACCTGATTTCAATCAACTGATTTGGATCCAAACCCGAAGTAGGCTCGTCCAATAAAATCAATTCAGGCTGATGCAAAATGGCAGCTGCGATACCCACTCTTTGTTTGTATCCTTTAGATAAGAATCCAATTTTTTTATGCTGCATGGATTGCAATCCAGTTTGCGATATTACTTCTTGAATTCTTTTTCCAGCAAAAGGAATCGAATGTACTTGGGCTAAAAAATTCAAATATTCTACCACATATAAATCATCATAGAGTGGATTGGATTCGGGCAAATAACCAATCTTCTTTTTATAAGCGACTTCGTTTTGTTGCAAGTCAATCCCAGATAACTGAATCGATCCCGTATCCGGACTAAGAAAACCCGCAATCATTTTTAAAGTGGTACTCTTTCCTGCGCCATTGGGACCAAGAAATCCAACAATTTCACCAGGCTGAATGGTAAAACTCAATGATTCAACCGCCTGGATTTGGTCATATTTTTTAGCTATGGCTTGTACGATAAATGACATGTACAAAAGTAAAGCTTTATTCTAGATCTTTTGAGCTTGTTGGCAATTGATCATACTCACCCTTCAATCCATAATAACCGAAAATAAAAAAGCCGACACATATGGGCGTGAAAATGGTTAATATAATCCCCCATTGCAAAGAGGTATTGGACTTAGCAAGTTCAGTTGCAGCAGCAATTTTTTCTATTGCTTGCGTTGTTAAAAACAAAATAATCGCGGGCGCTAAAACCATCCAAACTAAACCAAGCATTCTTTTTATCTTATTCATAATTTCTTTTTTAATTGTCTTAATCCATCACTTCTTCGTCCGCCTTATTTGATAAATAGACGACGCCAATAAATAAACAAATCGCAGCTACACCAATTGGATACCATAAACCTGCAAGCGGATCTCCAGCTGGTTTATCTGCAGTTTTTGTGAATTCAACAATCAGTGTTCCAAGGAAAGGCACCAAGCCACCAAATACACCATTCCCAATATGGTAGGGCAATGACATGGATGTGTATCGAATTTTAGTTGGGAATAATTCAACTAAGAAAGCCGCAATTGGACCATATACCATTGTAACATAAAGAATTTGTACAAAAACCAACCAAATTAAATTCCAATAAGTTGAATGATCTAATGTTTTTTCAACCAATACATTTGGCTTTAAAGACTTTGATGCAATTGTAACAGCCGCAATTTTGGTAGCGTCTAGGCTTACTCCTTTAGCTGCTTTCAATTGAACTATAACCGTATCCATCTTTGTAGCATCTATTGCATTTGTCTGTGTATATTGAATCCCTCCAGCATTTGCATCTGCAATGGCAGCAGTTAAATGTAAAGTATCTGTTTTGGTATAACTAAATATTGCACCATCCGTATAGGCAGTATCAATTTTTTGCACCACATATAATTTTGAGTTATCCTTTACATCAACGATTGCTAGTTTTTCTGAAGCAATCGTATTTGCTAAATCAATTTTTTCAATCCTACTACTAGCACTGGTTGCATCTAAAAAATATTGATAAATAGGCCTGTAAGTAAGAATACCTGCCAACATACCCAACATCATGATCCATTTTCTACCAATTCGATCACTTAAATAACCAAACACGACAAAGAAAGGTGTCGCAAATAAAATGGCCCATAACATTAAGTTTCTAGATTGTACAAATTCTACTTTACAAACCGTCTCAATAAAACTTTGTGCATAAAACTGTCCCGTATACCAGATCACACCCTGCCCCATTACTGCGCCAAACAAAGCCAATAAGACCATTTTAAAATTAGCTTTATGACCAAAGCTTTCTTTCAATGGATTGGTTGAGGTTTTACCCTCTGATTTTAATTTCGTGAACATAGGAGACTCACTCATTTTCATTCTAATTAAAATAGAAATCACCACCAATACAATAGAGATCCAGAATGGATATCTCCATCCTCCCCACTCTGCACTGAATGCTTCTACACCTTGACTAGAGCGTATCATGATAATCACACCCAATGCCAAGAACAATCCTAAAGTAGCGGTGGTTTGGATCCAGCTAGTCCAAAAACCCCTTCTGTTTGCTGGAGCATGTTCTGCAACATAAGTTGCTGCACCACCATATTCGCCACCCAATGCCAAACCTTGAACCAATCTCAAAATAAGTACTAAGATTGGTGCTGCCCAACCAATGGACGCAAAACCTGGCACTAAACCAATCGCAAAAGTGGAACCTCCCATTAATACTAAGGTTAATAGAAAAGTATACTTACGACCAATAAGGTCTCCTAATCTTCCAAACACCAGCGCACCAAATGGACGCACAATAAAGCCCGCTGCAAAAATGGCAAGGGTGCTTAATAATGCCGAAGTACCTGCATCTGATGGAAAAAACTGTTTAGAAATAATGGTGGCAAGCATACCGAAAATGTAGAAATCGTACCACTCAATGAGGGTCCCTACAGAAGAAGCACCGATGACCAAACCGATTTTACTAGGTTTTGTGACTAAACTCATAATATAATTAGTTGAATTGCTGTTGTTCAAGTTAACTAGATAAACTTAAAAAATGTAAATTTGGAAGACTAATTTTAAATGTGACACATGTCCTACCCTTATCAAATTAAAGACCTTGCAGGCTATCACGAAGCCTATCAAAAAAGTATCAAAACTCCAGATGCATTTTGGGGAGACATCGCCGAAAATTTTACTTGGCGAAAAAAATGGGACAAAGTAAGTGAATGGAATTTTAAAGACCCAAGTATTAAATGGTTTGTAGGTGGCAAATTAAATATCACCGAAAACTGTCTAGACCGTCATTTAGAGACCATGGGTGATAAACCTGCAATTATTTGGGAACCCAATGATCCAGAAGAGCACCACCGTATTATTACCTACAAACAACTACATTTAAAAGTATGCCAGTTTGCTCAAGTCTTATATAACAATGGCGTTAAAAAGGGTGATCGTGTTTGTATTTATATGGGCATGATTCCAGAATTAGCTATTGCGGTATTGGCCTGTGCAAGAATTGGTGCCATTCATAGTGTGATTTTTGGTGGATTCTCTGCACAAAGTATCGCCGACCGCTTAGACGATGCGAAAGCCAATTTTATCATCACTTGTGATGGCGCTTATAGAGGTGCTAAAGACATCCCATTAAAGTCTGTGATTGATGACGCATTGATTGGTAATAAAAATATCCAACGTGTTATTGTATGCACTAGAACAAGAACCGCAGTCTCCATGTTAAAAGGCAGAGATGTATGGTGGGAGGATGAAATTAAAAAAGTAGAATCACAAGGCACTCAATATGTAGCAGCAGAAGAAATGGATGCAGAAGATCCTTTATTTATTTTATACACTTCTGGTTCAACAGGAAAACCTAAAGGTGTAGTGCATAGTGTGGCAGGTTATATGGTCTACACCAACTACACTTTTGTAAATACATTCAACTATCATCCAGACGATTTATTCTTTTGTACAGCAGACGTAGGTTGGATTACAGGGCATAGCTATATTGTGTATGCGCCTTTGAGTGCAGGAGGTACTTCTATGATGTTTGAGGGTATTCCTACTTTCCCAGATGCGGGTAGATTCTGGGATATCATTGACAAGTTCAGGGTCAATATTTTATACACTGCCCCAACAGCCATTCGTTCATTAATGGGCTTTGGTTTAGGGCCAGTAAAAGAACACGATTTAAGTAGTTTAAAAGTGTTGGGTACCGTTGGTGAGCCGATCAATGAAGAAGCTTGGAATTGGTACAATGAACATATCGGAAAAAAGAAATGTCCGATTGTAGATACTTGGTGGCAAACAGAAACAGGCGGTATCATGATCTCCAATATGGCAAATATCACCCCTGGTAAAGCAGGATGGGCCACTTATCCAATGCCTGGTATTGAACCTATATTAGTGGATGACAAAGGAGAAGAGATAACAACTAAAGACGAGGAAGGCATGTATCGTGGCAACTTATGTATCAAACAAGCTTGGCCTGCTACCATCAGAACCACTTATGGCGATCATGAGCGATGCAGAACCAACTATTTTGCCACTTATGACAACTTATATTTTACAGGTGATGGCGCATTCAGAAATGAGGAGGGGCAATTTAGAATCACTGGTCGCGTGGATGATGTATTGAATGTAAGCGGCCACAGAATTGGTACTGCAGAAGTAGAGAATGCCATCAATATGCACGCAGGTGTTGTAGAAAGTGCTGTAGTGGGCTATCCACATGACATTAAAGGACAAGGCATTTATGCTTATGTAATTTATACAGGATCACATGCACAGGATACACATGGTACTGCAGACATGGTGCGTAAAGATATTTTACAAACAGTGACTAGAATCATTGGCCCAATTGCGAAGCCTGATAAAATTCAATTTGTTTCTGGCTTACCCAAAACAAGGTCTGGAAAAATCATGCGCCGTATTCTTCGCAAAGTAGCAGAAGGAGAATTAAGCAGTTTAGGAGATACTTCAACCTTATTGGATCCAGGTGTGGTGGATGAAATTGTTAAGGGCGTTTTATAATTTTACCCCCCTAATTCAAGATTACACTTAACTATTATTCCATAAAAAATGCCTCGACATCATCGAGGCATTTTTTATTTCAATAGGTTGAATCAATTATTGTTCCATTAAATTCTTTAATTTTTTAGACAACAAGAAAAGAATTATAGAAGCGATACCTGCCATGAATACAAAGAACATAAAGAATTCATGTAAGTTGGTAATTTGATAACCAGCAAAAGAAGTTGTCTTGCCATTTTCTGGATACAATGTACTAAAAACTCCTGCCAATTTATTGGCAAATGCATTGGCTGTAAACCATACTGCCATTAACAAAGAAGCAAATTTAACTGGCGCCAATTTATTAAATAAGGACAAACCAATTGGAGATAAACAAAGTTCACCAAAGGTATGCATCATGTACATCCCAATTAACCAAATCATGCTTACTTTAATGCCAGTACCTACACCATTCACGCCAGTTGCAATCCACAAATAACCCAATGCCAACAACATCAAACCCATCGCCATTTTAAATGGAGAGGAAGGCTCACGATTTGCTTTGCCAAGCTTAATCCAAATCCACGCAACCAAAGGAGCAAGTGTGACTACAAAGATGGAATTTAAAGATTGGAAGAAACTTGCAGGCACGACATAAAAACCTAGATCTCTATCTGTATTTTCAGAAGCGAAAAAGGTAAGAGATGCACCCGCTTGTTCAAATGCACTCCAGAAAAAGATCACAAAGAAAGATACGGTAAACAACACCGCTACTTTTTTCTTTTGGATAAGATCTAATGATTTATCAGAAAAAATAATAAAAGCAATTAAAAGAATACATGCGATTAATAACCAGAATAAATAACTCACTACTTTAATATCAATATACACTAAGGCGATGGTTACTAATGAAAGTAAGAATAGGAATCCTACCATCACTGGAATTTTTTGAAACATGGTTGGTGCTTCTTTTGGCGCATCACCAATCGCTACTCCATCTGCATCCACTAAATATTTCTTCTGAAAAATAATTTGCGTGATCACACTTAAAAGCATCGCAACACCTCCAGCAAAAAAGGCCCATTTAAAATCACCATTGTTGCCCGTCTCTCCAAAAAAGCCACAAACCAATGGTCCAAGTGCACCACCTGTATTAATCCCCATATAAAAAATGGTATAAGCAGCATCAATTTTTGAATCCCCTTTTTTGTACAACTGGCCTACCATGCTCGAAATATTAGGCTTGAAAAAGCCATTCCCAGCAATCATACAACCCAAACCTGTATAAAATAAAGGCATGGCCAATGCAGCATTGTCATAAAAATGACCACAAAAAAACAAGACAAACTCTCCAATCGCCATCACCAAGCCACCTGCAATAATAGAACGTTTGTTCCCCCAATAACGATCTGCAATATAGCCTCCCAACAAGGGCGTTAGATAGATCAAGCCAGTATAGCTTCCATAGACCTGCGAAGCATCGTTCTGATTAAAAGCCATTGCTTTAACTAAAAACAAGACCAAAATGGCACGCATTCCATAGTAGTTGAATCGCTCCCACATTTCTGTAGCGAATAAAACATAGAGTCCTTTTGGATGGCGTTGTGTCGTTGTAGACATAATAAAAGGTTTATTTAATTGGTACAAAATAATAAAATCCCTTCAATAATTTTTACTTTCGTGCTGCAATCACCTTAATTATGAATATTTTACTTATTGGTTCTGGCGGAAGAGAACATGCATTGGCTTGGAAAATAGCGCAAAGTTACCACTGTGACCAATTGTTTATCGCACCCGGGAATCCAGGCACAGCAGCGATTGGCACCAATTTGTCCATTGCAGTAGACGATTTTGAGGGATTGAAGCAAGCGGCTATCTTGAACCAAATAGACATGATCATTGTGGGACCTGAAGAACCCTTGGTAAAAGGTATTTTTGATTTTTTTGCGAATGACCCTGCAACAGAGTCCATCAATGTCATTGGACCATCAGCCGCTGCAGCACAATTAGAAGGCAGCAAGGCATTCAGTAAGCATTTTATGCAAAGACACCAGATTCCAACGGCTGGTTATGCTGAATTTACCATTGATAATTACGAAGCAGGCAAAACCTATATTGCAGCACATAGCTTACCTATTGTATTAAAAGCGGATGGCTTAGCTGCTGGAAAGGGCGTTATTATTGCCAGTTCACACCAGGAAGCATTGGATTGTTTTGAATCCATGTTGCAACATAAACAATTTGGCTCAGCGAGTGCCAGAGTAGTGATTGAAGAATTTTTAACAGGGATCGAAGTGAGCGTTTTTGCTTTAACAGATGGCAAAAACTACCAAATTATAGGCCATGCAAAGGATTACAAGCGCATTGGAGAGGGAGATACAGGCCTGAATACAGGCGGAATGGGTTGTGTAAGCCCGGTCCCTTTTATGGATGATGCATTTATGGAAAAAGTGGAGCAAAAAATTGTCCGTCCTACCATCCAAGGCCTTGCTAAAGAAGGATTGGTGTACAAAGGGTTTGTGTTTTTTGGCTTAATGAACTGCCATGGAGAACCTTCTGTGATAGAATACAATTGCCGTTTGGGCGACCCTGAAACAGAAGTAATTCTACCTCGCTTACAAACCGATCTAGTCAGCATCTTAGCTGCAACAGATAATGGCACTTTAGAAGATGTAAATATCGAATACAATGATGGTGCTTTTGCGACCGTCATGGCAGTAAGTGGTGGTTATCCTGGAGACTATCAAAAAGGATTCCCTATCAGTGGTTTGGACCTTGCCGTTCAAACACCTAAAACCACCCTATTCCAAGCTGGCACTGGATTTAAGGCCGAAGCAATTGTTACAAATGGGGGCCGCGTTTTAACGGTAACTGCTCAAGGAGACACAATTCAAGAAGCGGTCGACACGGCAAAAACTGCATTGACCAAAATCCAATTTGAAGGCATGAATTTTAGAAAAGATATCGGTTACGAATTTGCTAGCTAGTCCCTTCCAAAAATAATCTTGTTCATTTTTTTAAAAAGCTTTGTAGTTCAAGGATTTTAGATGAATTTTGCATCATTCCAATGAATGTAAAATACTGAACGAATATGGGCTTATTTAACTTTTTTACCCAAGAGATTGCGATGGACTTGGGCACTGCAAATACACTGATCATCCACAATGATGAAGTGGTTGTAAATGAACCTTCAATTATTGCCTTAAACAGGAATAATATGAAAGAAGTTTTGGGTGTCGGAAAGAAGGCATTGTTGATGCACGAAAAAACACACGAAAGTATTAAAACGGTTCGTCCATTAAAAGATGGCGTAATTGCAGACTTCAACGCTGCGGAATTAATGATTCGCGAGTTGATGAAAATGATTTATCCTAAGAAGCCCTTGTTTCCTCCAAGTTGGAGAATGGTCATTTGTATTCCTTCTTCTATTACTGAAGTAGAAAAAAGAGCGGTTCGTGATAGTGCAGAACAAGCAGGTGCAAAAGAAGTTTATATGATTCATGAGCCGATGGCTGCTGCATTAGGTATTGGTATCGATGTAGAAGAGCCTGTAGGAAATATGATTATTGATATTGGTGGTGGTACAACAGGTATTACCGTGATTGCATTAGCAGGAATTGTTTGTGATCAAAGTATACGTGTTGCAGGAGATGAGTTTACCGCAGATATCATGGAAGCATTAAGACGTTACCATAGTTTATTAATTGGTGAGCGTACTGCAGAACAAATTAAAATACATGTGGGTGCTGCTTTAAAAGATTTAGACAATCCACCAGAAGATATGCCAGTGAATGGTAGAGACTTGGTGACAGGTATTCCAAAACAAATTATGGTTTCTTACCAAGAGGTAGCAGAAGCATTAGATAAAAGTATTTTCAAAATCGAAGAAGCCATCTTAAAAGCTTTAGAAACAACGCCTCCAGAATTGGCTGCAGACATCTATCGTAGAGGTTTGTATATAACTGGTGGTGGTTCTCTATTAAGAGGTTTAGATAAAAGATTGAGTGCAAAAATTAAATTACCAGTTCATGTAGCCGACGATCCTTTAAAGAGTGTGGTGCGCGGAACAGGTATTGCATTGAAAAACTACCAACGTTTTCCATTTATTATGAGATAATACCTAATGAAGAATATCATTGGCTTTATACGACAGAACTTTACTTTTTTTAGTTTTCTGATACTTCAAATTGTATCGTTGGTCATGTTGTCTTCCTACAGCAAATCACACCAGACTTTTTTTGGCAACTGGAATAATGCAGTAGCGGGAAGAGTGAATAGCTACTACAATGAGTGGTCTTACTTTTTTGATTTAAAAGCAACCAACGCAAAACTAGTTGCAGAAAATGTGGCACTCAGAAACGAACTTGCACAAAATTTTGTACCCTACGACACCAGTGTGAAATCTGGTACTTTGATTTTAAGAAAAGACAGTCTAGAAAAAATTAGAAAATTCTTGTATTACCCAGCCAAAGTGGTGGGCAACAGTTTTACTTTACAAAAGAACTATATCACCATTGAACGTGGCGCTTTGCAAGGTGTGAAAAAAGATATGGCAGCCATTAGTCCAGACGGATCGATTGTGGGTGTAGTGGTAGAAGTGAATGACCACTACAGTAAAATCATGAGCTTATTGCACCGCAATAGCAAAGTGAGTGCGATGTTAAAAAGAGATCGTATTGCAGGAAGTATAGAATGGGATGGGAAAAATCCGGAGACATTGTCCTTAAAAAATATTTCTAAAAGTGCTTTGCCTAAAATTGGCGATACGGTTTTAACAAGCCCCTATTCTTCTAGTTTTCCTGCGCAGTTAATGGTAGGAAGAGTGACCAGTATTGTACAAGATCCATCTAGTAATTTCTTGACCTTGAATATTAAATCTGCCACCAATTTCTATAATTTAGAATTTGTTTATTTGGTAGAAAATAAAAGAATGGGCGCTCAGTCCGACATTGAGCAAAAGGGGGATAACAATGAATAATATCCTAAAAAATGCAGCAAGATTCATCCTGTTCTTATTGATTCAAATCATCATTCTGAATGAGATTCCGCCAGTGCATCAATTCATTACGCCTTATCTCTATTTTATCTTTATTCTTTGGTTGCCATTTGGCACAAGCAGGTTAGCCACCACTTTACTAGGATTTGCATTAGGTTACTGTCTTGACATGTTCACCAATACACCAGGATTGCATGCTGCAGCAGCAACCTTGATTGGTTATTTAAGACCTACCATTTTAACTATTTTATTAGCACAAGAAGCATCAGAAGAAATCAACAAAGAACCAAGCATTGGCACCATGGGATGGGGACCATTTGCTTTTTATATTTTTTCTCTAACATTTATACACCACTTCTATTTAGTGTTATTGGAGTGGCTGCAATTTGGTAACTTTAGCTATTTCATTGGAAAAGTATTCTTTACAAGTGTAATGAGTATCCTCCTTATTTTACTAGTGGAACTCTTACTGAACAGAAGGAAGCTAAAAAGATAATACATGTCAGTTTACAATCAGAACCGAGGCGGAATTATTCAAATTATTATTGGCACTATTTTTATACTGATTGTAGGTCAATTAATTAGTTTGCAAATTGTGTCTAATAAATACAAGTTAGCAGCGGACAACAATGCGATCTATAGAAAAATCATCTACCCAGATCGTGGTATTATTTACGATCGTAAAAAAAGAGCACTACTAGAAAACTCAATCAGTTATGACTTAGTGGTCATCCCAAATGAAGCAAAGGGAGTAGATACAGCTGCATTATGTGCTATTCTACAAATAGACAAAGCAGAATACAGCAAAAGAATCGTGGAAGCGATCATTAAAAACACGAGAGTTAAAGCAGGCGTCTTTGAACCTTTTTTAACACCTGAGCTCTATGCACAATTGAATGAAAACTTATACCGATTCCCTGGCTTTTCTTTGTCTGAACGCTCTATCAGAAATTATCCCTACAACACTGCAGCACATGTATTAGGTTATGTGGCCGAAGTGGATGTGAATTTTTTAAAGAAGCATGAATCAGAAGGATACGAGATGGGGGATTATGCAGGCATGACTGGTCTTGAAAAAAATTACGAAACTGTATTGATGGGACAAAGAGGTGTAAAGCGTTTTTTAAGAGACAATAAAGGAAAGATACAAGGACCCTATGAAAAAGGAGCGTTTGATACAGTAGCCATTGCAGGTAAAAATTTATATACAAGTATCGATGTACAAGTGCAACAGCTTGCCGAAAAATTATTGCAAAATAAAATTGGAAGTGCTGTAGCAATTAATCCTAAAACAGGTGGTGTCATTGCAATGGCCTCTAGTCCTGGCTATAATCCTAACCTATTGACTGGAAGTCAAAGAAGAAAAACAATTGGGAGATTGTTATTAGATACGGCTAGGCCTATTTACAATCGTGCCATCAAAGGACAATACCCTCCAGGTTCTACCTTCAAGCCATTGGGCGCTTTGATTGCATTAGACGAAGGATTGATCACCCCAAATTTTGGATACAACTGTTTTGGATCTTATGGCGCTTGCGGTGATCCAAGAAAATGTGAACACCATAATGCAGGCCATGCTGCTAATTTACAATTGGCATTGGCCTATTCTTGTAACTCTTATTTTTTACAAGTATTTAGAATGGCGATTGACAATCCAAAATATAAATCTGCCAAAGGGGGTTATTTAAAGTGGAAGGAATACATGAATGCTTTTGGGTTTGGGCGTAAATTGGGAGTGGATTTGCCAAGTGAAAACAAAGCAAATATCCCAGATACAGCGCAATACAATAAAGACTTTGGCAACCCAAGGTATTGGAATAGTTGCTATATGCTTACACTAGGTATTGGTCAGGATAGAATGACAGCGACGCCTTTGCAATTAGCCAATTCAATGGCATTCATCGCCAATAGTGGTTATTATTATACGCCACATTTTGTTGACAGTATTGAAAATGAAACCGAAGAAGAAGCAGAACAGTTAGCACCGTTTAGGACCAAACAAAAAGTGACTAAAATTCCAAAGGAATATTTTGATGTAATCAAAGAGGGCATGCATGATGTAACCGTCTATGGAACAGCTGCGTTTATTAAAGTACCAGGCCATGACTATTGCGCAAAAACAGGAACAGCTCAAAATCCACACGGGAAAAATCACTCCTTATTTGTTTGCTTTGCGCCAAAAGACAATCCCAAAATAGCCGTTGCTGTCATTGTAGAAAACGCAGGATATGGATCTACTTGGGCTGGGCCCATTGGTGGTTTATTGATGGAACAATATTTAAATGATACCTTAACTACAGAAAGTAAAGTCAAAGCAGACAATCTATCACAGGTCGATTTAATGCCAGAAGCGATTAAAAACTGGTATGTGCAACATAATAAGTCTGCCTATTTAACCCCTATCGAATACAATAACGACGAATTATCGGACGTTTGGGATATGGAGATGTTAGCAGAAGGTGTAGTGAAAACTAAAGCAAAAGACACAACCCCAGCTGCACCTACCCCATTACCGAATGCAGACAAAACCAATAAGGATAGTTTGCTTCCCAATACCGATAAAAAGAAAAGGCTTAAGCCATAACCTATGTCCTCTAACTATAATAATAATTTTTCAAAAGGTACCGATCTTGCCGTGATCGTTCTGTATTTACTGATGGCCTGTATTGGCATCCTCAGTATTTTTATGGTGGAATACAACCCCAATACCGACTGGGCAACAAGTTTTATCAGTGGCAAAACCGGTTATAGCAAACAGTTTTTTTTCTTGATCTTTTGTTCTTTTATTGGCGTGTTCATTTTATTAATGGACAGTAAAGTTTTTACTGCCTTAGCGAATATTCTTTTTGCAGGAGGTATCTTATTGATGCTTGCCACTTTTGTTCTAGGAAAAGAAATCAATGGTTCAAAAAGCTGGATTCCAATTGCAGCTGGCTTTAACCTTCAACCTGCCGAACTCTGCAAAATATTTACTGCTTTGGCTTTGGCAAAATTTATCTCCAGACCTGAAACCGATTTTACAAAACTTCAATCTCATTTGGTAGCAGGCGCCATGATCGCCATTCCAGCCATCCTGTCCATCATGCAGCATGAGCTTGGACTAGCTATTGTGTATAGTGCTTTTATTTTTGCGATGTACAGAGAGGGTTTGCCTCCCATTATCCTTGTGGTTTTATTGTCCTTCGCAATACTCGTGATTGCAACTTTATTATTAGACCCTACCCTTTTGGCTATCCTATTAACCATTATTGCAGGATTGATATTGATGTATTTAGGTAAAAGTTTTAAACGCAATAAACAAGCGATCATTGTTGTTGCAAGTATCTGGATATTCTGCGTAGGCACTGTTCGTTTTGCAGTTCCCTATATCTTTAATAATGTATTTGAATGCTATCAGACCACGCGTATTTATAGCATGGTGGGTAAGGAATACGATTGCAGCTTGAATCAACGTTCTGTTCAAAAACCAGGTGCCAAAGCTGCAAGAAAGCCAGATGACTATAATGTAAAACAAAGTAAGATCGCCATTGGGTCTGGTGGTTTTTGGGGCAGAGGATTTTTGAAAGGAACACAAACAAGAGGCAGGTATGTTCCTGAACAAAATACCGACTTTATATTCACCTCCATTGGAGAGGCATTTGGCTTTGTAGGTACTTTTACATTTTTAGGATTGTATTTATTTTTCTTATTTAGATTAATCAGAATAGCAGTAAGACATAGAAGTACTTTCTCGAGGGTCTATGCTTATAGTGTGGTAGGCATTTTCTTTTTCCATATTGCAGTTAATATTAGCATGACCATTGGCTTATTTCCAGTAGTCGGTATTCCACTACCCCTAATTAGTTATGGAGGATCCTCCTTGCTTACATTCACTGCCTTGGTTTTTATTTTATTAAGATTGGATGCAGATAGACAAATGGTACTGCGATAATTGTATTTTTGCAGCATGCGTATTTACCCATTATCCGAAGGCAGTTTTAGCATTGATCAAACAAAAGTTTTTGTCCCATTTGATACCCAAAGGGAGCAGATTCAAGACCGTCCAAAAGGAAGCATTCTTGTAGAGATTCAACCCTTTGTGGTGATCACCGAAAAGGATATCATTTTATTTGATACAGGGTTAGGCTATATGAACAACCAAGGTGTATTGCAAATTCATGACAATTTAATGTCCATTGGTATTAATCCAAGTTCCGTCACCAAAGTATTCATGAGTCATTTACATAAGGACCATGCAGGCGGAATGAGCTATATCCATCCACAATTTCATGAGCGTTTTGTAAGCTTTCCATACGCCACCTACTATGTTCAACAAAGAGAGTTTGACTTAGCGATGACCCATCCAACCGCTTCTTATATTAAAGAACAATTTGAATTTTTAGAAGACTTTTCAAAAGTGGTTTGGCTCACTGAAGATCAAGGTGTTATTGATAACAGCATCCATTACTTATTGACTGGCGGGCATTGCCCTTACCATCAAGTTGCATGGATTAAGGAAGCCGATGAAATCTTTTTCTTTGGTGCAGACGTAGCACCACAATTGCAGCAAATCAAATCAAAATTTGTAGCTAAATACGATATGGATGGCAAACTAGCCATGGAATGGCGACAAAAATGGTGGGAACAGGGTCAAAAAGAAGGATGGCAATTTGCATTTTACCACGACATCAGTCATCCTTTATTCAAGCCTAACAGTTTAGGTTAAACGAACATTCATTAGGCATCAATATAGACAAGGGTTTCAGAGAAAGCATCATTTTTTCTGTATCTTTATTTTGTCATGATGAATAACACCACACAAAATTATTTGCAACAGTTTAGAACGAATGTTTCTGACAAGTATATTATTTACAATAGTTTATTTGCAGCACTTCCTTATTCTGGCATTGCCAATGTAGGAGCGTTGTTGCCTATTTTGATTCAAAATTGTGAAGAAGGTTTTGCAAAAGGTAAATCCCCTATTGAAATCATTGACTCATTCTTCAAACAGCATACCAATGTTGAATTGGAAAAAGAACAAATAGATCACTTGTTTAAATATGTTCAATATGTAGAAAGACAGGTTGTTTTATTTGATGCCATTGAAGATGCCGCTTTTACAAGTATTCATGATATGGAAGGAGCTGGTAGTATTAAGTCATTAATTAAAGAAGCAAATTTTACAGGTAAATCACAGGCGCTTAAAAATAAATTAAAGGATTTTAAAGTAAAGATTGTTTTAACCGCTCATCCAACTCAGTTCTATCCAGCCAATGTGTTAGGCATCATACATGACATGGGTGATGCCATTGCCAAGAATGACTATGGCACGATCAATCAATACATTCAACAACTTGGACTTACACCTTTTTTTAATAAAAAGCAACCCACTCCCACAGACGAGGCCCTCAACTTAATGTGGTATTTAGAACATGTTTTTTATCAATCCATCGGCAATATTTATAGCACCATTGTGAAAGATGTTTTTGATGGTGAATATGATGCCCACAATCCATTTATTGAATTGGGCTTTTGGCCAGGAGGAGATCGCGATGGCAATCCATTTGTCAATGCAGCCACCACCATCAAAGTAGCACAAGCATTAAGAAGCAGCATCATTGTTTGTTATTATAGGGATGTAAGAAAATTAAAAAGAAGATTGACTTTTTCTGGGGTTGCCAATCTATTGACTGACTTAGAAGCAGCATTATACGAAAACGTATTCAAACCAGAAGATAGTACGCCTATTTCTAAGCAAACCATTGTGGATTGCTTGACGACCATTAAGGAAAAATTAATCAACGAACACCATTCACTTTATTTAAATAGACTTACCCAGCTTTTAAACAGAGTACAACTATTTGGAACGCATTTCGCCGCTTTAGATATCCGTCAGGATTCAAGAATCCATCGCGCGGTATTAGTAGAAACAGGGGTCTTGCCAACCAATTATGTAGACTTAGACGAGCAGGCACAAATGGACTTGCTTACAAAGCTATCAGGCAATATTGATCCTAAGAACATGCAAACCGAGATGGGGAAAGATACTTTAGAAAGTATTTATGCGATCAAAGAAATTCAAGCATTTAACGGCATCATGGGCTGTCAACGATATATCATAAGTAACTGCCAAACCGCAGTGAATGTAATGGAATTGTATGCTTTATTTAGATTATGTGGATGGGATAGCGAATTGGCCACAATAGACATTGTACCACTTTTTGAAACCATTGATGACCTTGCAGCATCTGAAGCAATCATGTCTACCTTATACGCTTCCAATATTTATGGAACGCATGTTAAAGCAAGAAATAAGGAACAAACCATTATGCTTGGCTTTAGTGATGGCACCAAGGATGGTGGCTATTTGCAAGCCAACTGGAGTATTTACAAAGCAAAAGAAACACTCACTTCTGTTTCTAGAAAAAACGATATCGTTGTTAAATTTTTTGATGGCCGAGGAGGTCCCCCATCGAGAGGTGGTGGAAAGACGCATCAATTTTATGCTTCTATGGGCAATGGGGTTGAAAATGAAGAAATTCAATTGACTGTACAAGGCCAAACGATTACCTCTAATTTCGGCACCATCCATTCTGCTCAATTTAATTTAGAACAACTATTAAGCGCAGGCGTAAGTCATAGTCTGTTTTCAGAAACGAAAGTGCAACTAACACAGCAGGATCGTCAGATTTTAGAAACCCTTGGCAATATCAGTTTTGAAGCCTATCAACAATTAAAGCAGGACAGTCATTTCTTGCCTTATCTTCAAAAATTTAGTCCACTTAACTATTATAGTAAAAGTAATATCGCTAGTCGTCCAGCTAAAAGAGGCACGGGAAATAGTTTACAATTTCAAGATCTTCGCGCCATACCATTTGTGGGAAGCTGGAGTCAATTAAAACAAAATGTACCTGGATATTACGGCGTGGGCACCGCCTTACAAGTGCTTAAGGAAAAGGGATTGTGGAAAGAAGTACAATCTTTATTTAATAATATTGGCTTCTTTAAAACCTTAATTGACAATAGCATGATGAGTATGGTAAAATCTAATTTTGCTATTACCAAGTATATTGAAAAGGATCCAACTTATAGTGCCATCTGGAAAAATATCAAAGACGAATTTCAATTAACAACACAGCTTTATCTTGAACTCAGTAATAGCAATAGCCTAATGGAGCAGGATACACTTGCAAAGCACTCCATATTATTAAGAGACCGAATTGTATTGCCTTTGCTAACGATACAACAATATGCATTGTGTAAAATTCAAGAAGAAGGACTTAGCGCTGCGGAAAAAGCAGATTACGAAAAGCTTTTAACCAGAACAATGTTTGGCATCATCAATGCCTCAAGAAATTCTGCTTAAACAGCTCCTTGGTCTTTCCATTGCCATAAATGAAGACAGGCATAACTTCTATAAGGCGCCCAGTTTTTAGACAGGTGCAGCATTTTTGTATGCAGTTCTTTTTTAGTCGTAAATTTGATTTTATACAAACGCGTCATGGCTTGTTGAATCCCTAAATCATCTACCGCAAACACATCCTCCTGTCCTAAACTAAAAAGCATCAACATTTCTACCGTCCATTTGCCAACGCCTTTAATTTGAGTCAACAAATCCAAAATCGCATCTGGCTCCATCGCATAGAGCTGCTTGTCTGTGATTTTTTCTGTGATAAAAAACTGAGCTACATTTTGGATGTAATTCACTTTAGATTGACTTAGTCCTATAGACCTCAACTGGTCGTTGGTGCAAGCCAATACCTGTTCACAGCTAGGTTCTTTCCCGTCAAACAGAGCAATAAAACGCCCAAAGATAATGGCAGCCACTTTAGTACTTAGTTGTTGACTTATAATACTTGCCATTAAGCGTACTGGCGTGTTTTTTCTTCGCTTAATAATATGGTCTGCTTCTATTAAAATAGTAGCCAATTTTTTGTCTTTATTTAAATGTAGCTTGTACTCCATTGTTGCAAATTAAGTTGAAATACTTATTTTGAGTACAATTTTAATTCAGCCAATTCAAAAACAACCTAATGATCAAAAATATACTCTGCTTATGCATGCTATTGTTTGCACAATTTGCCAATGCACAAACCAAAGACGCCAATAAGATCCTGCAAATAATGTCAGCCCAAGAAAAAGCATGGAATGAAGGAGATATCGAACAGTTTATGAAGGGTTATTGGGAAAACGATAGTCTTGTATTTGTAGGAAAAAGCGGACTCACTTATGGCTATAACAATACATTGGCTAATTATAAAAAAGGCTACCCTGATAAAACCTATATGGGTAATTTAAAATTTACCATCCTTTCCATGCAGCCATTAGGTAAGCAATTTTATCGTGTAATAGGAAAATGGGAACTCACTAGAACAGTGGGTAATTTAAGCGGACACTATACCTTATTGCTTCAGAAAATAAATGGGGAATGGAAAATCATTTCAGACCATAGTAGTTAAGGGACTATGATTCAGTCTGCTCATTGATGGCTTCATTGTCCATCAGGGTTGAACCCATAAAGCATCGAGTAAATACCAGGTAGCCAATACCAACGCCAATTAGAGAAAAGATAAGATCAAAATAATCAAATGTCCTTCCAAACACAGGAAACAATTGCGCCAATTCGTTTAGCGTAATAACAATGAGGCCAAGAATACAAATCAATAGCACCGATCGCTTATCGACGAATGGTATCCATTTTTTTAAAAAAAGGTCTGCCCCAAATGGAATCAAAAATGCACTGATTAAATTAGGCGCCACATCACGGTATAAATAAAATGCAGGAGGCACTATAACAAATGGCCTGATAATAAACTTGACCAATACAATCAAGCACAATCCTGTGCATAGTATCCATCTTTTATTTTTCTGCATCACTCATTAGTGGGTAAACCCAATGGGGTCTTTCCATATTTTGTAAAGTAAAAAAAGATATCCAGTCGAACTTATGATTAAGAATAAATAATACACATAATTGAACCAATGCCATTCCCCTTCCACAAATGCATAGCCTAACATAATACCCAATGTGGAATTCAACCCCATCCATAATAAGGTGAAACCAATGGTTCTTGAAATTCTATTTAAAAAAGCCATTACTTCTGGATCCATTAATCTAAGCTTTGTTTGTTTGCAGCAGCTTCTTTCAATAATCTATCGAATTGCGCTGGTGTTAAATCGTTAAAGAAATAATATACCGGATCTACTTTCGCCCCACGTTTAATGACTTCGTAATGCAAATGCGAACCAGTACTTTTACCGGTACTACCTACATAACCAATTACTTCACCCCTTTTAACAGACTGTCCTACTTTTGCTTTTACACGCACCATATGTGCATATAAGGTTTGAAATCCATAACCATGATTGATCACCACTTTATTGCCATAACCATCCGTATTAAAGCCTGCCTTTTGCACTACTCCATCCGAAGTGGCATAGATTGGCGTGCCAGTAGGCGCTGAGAAATCAAGTCCAGGATGTAACCTGAAATCTTTATACAATGGGTCAATACGGTATCCAAAACCAGAAGCTACCCTTTTTAGATTTTTATTACTAATTGGCTGTATCGCAGGAATTGCCCTTAATAATTTTTCTTTGTTCTTCACCATTGTCGTAATTTCTACAAAGGATTGACTCTGGAAAGACATTCTTAAGCTCAAATTAGTCAATTGATTGCGCATGTTCTCAATCAACTCCGTATTGGATAAACTTTGGATGAGTCTGATTTCATTTTTAGCCAACATTTCTTTCACCCTTGCACTATCAGGAATAGGCGTTGCTTCAAAAATAGAACGATACACTTCGTTGTCTCTTTGCTCTAATTCCACCATCTGTAATTCTAGTTGCTTCATCCTTTCTTGCAAAACAGCATAACTCTCTTTATAAGCAGTATTTTGCTGTCTTAACAAACGTTCTTTTGGAGAATCAATGTATTGAAAAAGAATGGCTACAAAAAGTACCCCCAATGCAATGGACGCAAGGATAAAACCAATGGTTTGCAAAAGCCTTACCTTAAAAGGCACTTCGATTTTTTCGAACCTTAAAGTATGGGTATTAAAGAAATATTTTATTTTCTTCATGTCGAATGATTATTTGCCTTCTAAAGTCCTATAAAAAGGCTCAAATGCTTACCTTTGGAGACTTTTAGAAACGCTACAAAGATAGCTTTTTAATTCAGCTCAAAGCTTAAAATATAGTCCCATGATGAAGAGTTCAGAAATAAGACAACAGTTTTTAGATTTTTTTGCGTCCAAAGGACATGCCATTGTTCCATCGGCCCCGATCGTAGTAAAAAACGACCCAACATTATTGTTTACCAATTCTGGGATGAATCAATTCAAGGATTACTTTTTAGGCAACCAACAACCCAAGCACTCTAAAATAGCAGATACACAAAAATGCTTAAGAGTAAGTGGTAAACACAATGACTTAGAGGAAGTAGGTGTAGATACTTACCATCATACCATGTTTGAAATGTTAGGCAACTGGAGCTTTGGAGATTATTTTAAAGCGGACGCCATTGCATGGAGCTGGGAGCTATTAACCAAAGTATACCAATTAGATCCGAATAGATTGTATGTAACGGTGTTTGAAGGAGATGCTTCAGAAAACTTGCCCCCTTCAAGTGTGGCTTTAGAAGAATGGAAAAAATGGGTACCTACAGATAAAATTATCTACGGAAACAAAAAAGACAATTTCTGGGAGATGGGTGATACTGGACCTTGTGGTCCTTGTAGCGAGATTCATATTGATATGAGATCGGAGGTGGAAATTGCAAAAATTCCTGGACGTGACTTAGTGAATAATGACCATCCTCAAGTGATTGAGATTTGGAACAACGTATTTATCCAATACAATCGTAAAAAAGATGGCAGTCTAGAACCATTGCCTAATAAGCATGTGGATACTGGTATGGGATTTGAAAGATTGGTTCGCGCTATACAAAATAAGAAAAGCAACTACGATACAGATGTCTTTACGGGCACAATTGATGCAGTTGCACAAATTACTGGTAAAGTATACGATTTTGGAGATGGCAAAGAAGCCATTGCCTTTCGTGTTTTAGCAGACCATATACGCGCTATTGCATTTGCCATAGCAGATGGACAATTACCTTCTAACACAGGCGCAGGCTATGTGATTAGAAGAATTTTAAGAAGAGCAGTGCGTTACTACTATTCTTATTTGGATTACAAGCGTCCATTGTTATTTCAATTGATGCCTTTATTAGCAAAACAATTTGAACATGTTTTCCCAGAGCTTAATCAACAATTAGACTTTGTTACGAAAGTGATTAAAGAGGAAGAAGAAGGCTTCTTAAGAACTTTGGAAAAAGGATTAAAGCGCATGGATGATATCATTCATACGCAAGAAAAAAACAGTTTAGTAGAAGGTAAATTGGTATTTGAATTGTTTGACACTTATGGATTCCCTGTTGACTTAACTCGATTGATCGCAAGTGAAAACGAATTGACGATTGACGAAGCTGGTTTTGAACAAGAAATGCAACAACAGAAGGACAGAAGTAGAGCCGCTACAGCAATTGACACAGGAGACTGGATCCAAGTTGGAGAAGATGCAGAAACGAAGTTCATTGGTTATACTGCAACGGAAGCCACTACAAAAATTGTTAAATATAGAAACGTCAAAGCAAAAGGCAAAGAAGCTTACCAATGGGTATTGGCAGAAACCCCTTTTTATGCAGAAAGTGGAGGTCAGGTGGGAGACAAGGGTACCCTTCAATTTGAAGATGGTACAATACTTGCAGTAACTGATACAAAAAAAGAGAATAATTTATTCATTCACTTTACAGACAGTTTACCTGCATCCATTGGACAGGTTGTTAAAGCAGCTGTAGATGAAACCCTAAGAGCGCATACTACTCAACACCACTCTGCTACGCATTTATTGCATGCTGCACTTAGAACCGTATTGGGTAAACATGTGGCACAAAAAGGAAGCTTAGTACATGCAGATCAATTGCGTTTTGACTTTTCGCATTTTGCCAAAATGACCAATGAAGAGCTGGACGCAGTTGCTAAAATGGTGAACGAAAAAGTGAAAGAGAATGTACCTGTTGTCATTAAAGAAATGAGCAAGGATGAAGCAGTTGCATTAGGCGCGATGGCTTTATTTGGAGAAAAATACGGCGACAGGGTTCGTGTAGTAGTAATGGATCCAAACTATTCCATCGAACTATGTGGCGGGACCCATGTGGGCCATACAGGAGAAATTGGACATTTTGTATTAAAGGCAGAATCCTCTGTAGCAGCAGGTGTGAGAAGAATTGAAGCAGTAGTTGGACATGCAGCAGCGCAGTTTCAAGAAGAAGCGAAAGATAAATTGAGAAAACAAATTACACAATTAGAGGAAGCAAATTCGACCATTGCTGCAAGCCTAAATAAAAAACAAGTTGCAAAAGATGTTTCAAATGACACCATAGATCAACTTGCGAGTTATATACTTGATTTACAAAATCAACAAAAAGAATTAAAAAAAGAATTAGAAAGTCAAGAGGCAATCCTAGTCAATGAATTAGTTGAAGCAAATAAAAATAATTTTGAAACCATCAATGGGGTACAATATTTAGGCATGCAAGTCGCATTAAGCAATACCGATCAGTATAAAAAAGCTGCTCAGTTGTTAACGCAAACTCAATCTGGCGAAGTCATGGTTTTATTAGTAGGTGCTCAAGGCGATAAAGCCTTTGCTGCTTTATCAATGAGTGAAGCCTTGGTTGAAGCTAAAAAATGGGAAGCCCCTCAACTGATTAAATCACCTATTGCCGGTTTAATTAAAGGTGGCGGAGGGGGTCAAAAGACCTTGGCTGCTGCTGGTGGACAAGACGCAAGTCAATTGGACCAAGTTTTATCGCAAATCAAATCGCTTTTATAATATTGATTTACAATACATTAAGTCTAAAGCCATCTAGTATCTCCCTAGATGGCTTTTTTATACAATTTTAACATTTCCGAATTGTTTCGTAGATAAATTATTCCTTATTTTTGACCTACAATAAATTTCGTAGTTCAACTACATTTTCAACATACCTAAAACAGTAGATCATGAAAAAGACATTATTACTTCTTTCTTGCATGGGGCTTTTCTCCTTTGTAAAAGCACAAGAAGCAGGATCAAAAACAAAAGAAGTCATCATTGAAAAAAAAGTGACCAAGCCAAATAAAGTAAAGGTTGATTCTAGTATGCAAGTGACTTTCATGATCAATGGAGATACCACTGAAAATATTTCAATAGTAATGGATGGTGAAAAAATTACCATCAATGGAGAAGAAGCAAATGCGGACGATCCAAGATTAAAGAAGATAAAAAGAGACAATGTTCAAGGATTCACTATCCAACCTAAATCAAATAGACAAGAGGGTGTTTCTAAGTCCTTTGTTTTTAAAAAACCAAATCAACCTAATCTAGCATTTTTGGGAGTAGTCACTTCAATGGATCCTGCTGGCGCAATCATTGTAGACATCAACGAAGGAAGCCCTGCTGCAAAAGCAAAATTAAAAATCGGCGATATCATTACAAGTGTTAACGACACCAAGATCAAGCACCCAGAAGACTTATATGCTGCCATTGGGAAATACAAGCCGAATGATAAAATCACCCTTGGCTATACAAGAGAGAACAAGTCTGCAAAAGTGACCATCAATCTGGAAAAAAATACAAACACAAAACAAGGCATGACGATGAACGGCGATGAAATAGAACTAGACGAACTTGAAATGTTAACTCCTAAAGGCGGACAATATCAATTTTCATTTCCTGAACTACCAAATATGGATCAGCTAATGACTAGAGCTGATAAAAAAACAAAATTAGGCATTAGTGTCGAGGACCTTGAAACAGGTAAAGGGGTTAAGGTAACCAATGTGACAGCAGAAAGTCCTGCCGCAAAAGCAGGCATTCAAAAAGAAGATCTGCTTTTGAATTTAAATGATGCGGAAATAACAGATGTTAACTTTATGAAATGGCAATACTATTTTCCAGGACAGGTTTTAAAAATAACTTTAGAGCGAAAAGGTGAAAAAAGCACCATTGAAGTTAAAATACCTAAAAAAATAAATACAGCCGACTTATAAGTTCCTTAGATAGATGCGTCCCCTAAAAAGCCACCCTGAAATGGGTGGCTTTTTTATGCTATTGCTTGATTAATCTGTATTTTTGTGCCATGCCAAATAAGACGCTATACCAAGCAGTCATCGGACTAGAAATACATGCTCAATTAGCTACAAAAACTAAACTATTTTGTGGTGATGCAACTAGTTTTGGGGCAGGACCAAACACGCATGTAAGTCCTATCACTTTAGGTCATCCGGGTAGCTTACCAAAAACGAATGCAAAAGCGGTTGAATATGCCATAAAAATGGGATTGGCTTGTGGTTCTAAAATTGCAAAAGAAAATTATTTCGCAAGAAAAAATTATTTCTATGCCGACTTGCCAAAAGGCTATCAAATTTCTCAACACACAACACCTATTTGTGAAGGTGGTCAAGTGGCCATTCAAACAAGCGAGGGCGAAAAATATATACAACTCAACAGAATACATTTAGAGGAAGACGCAGGAAAAAGTATACATGATCTTGCTCCCAACCATTCTTATATAGACTTAAACAGAGCTGGCACACCTTTAATTGAAATGGTGACCGAACCTTGTATTCATAGTGCAGAAGATGCATTTTTATATGTAACAGAAGTACGCAAATTAGTAAGATGGTTAGGCATTTGCGATGGAAATATGGAGGAAGGCAGTTTAAGATGTGACGCCAATATTTCTGTTCGTTTAAAAGGAGATGAAAAATTAGGCACAAGGGTTGAAGTCAAAAATTTAAATTCTATACGCAATATTAAAAAAGCGATTGAGTTTGAAATTGATCGATTGATCGATTTGGTGGAGAAAGGTGAAACAATTGTTCAACAGACTAGGAGTTTTGATGCGAGCAACGATACCACATTTTCCATTAGAGATAAGGAAGACGCAAATGATTATAGGTATTTTCCAGACCCCGACCTAGCTCCACTTAGCCTCACGGATGCTTATATTAGTGCTATTCAAGCAGCTTTACCTGCCCTACCCAATCAATTGAAAAAAGACTGGAGCAGTCAATTCGGATTGAGCAGTTACGACATCGATCAACTCTGCGAGCACAAACAAGAGGCTGATTTTTATTTACTATGGACAGGGCAAACATCTTTATATAAAGCAGCTGCCAACTGGATTATTGGTCCAATTCGTGCTTATTTAAACGAAAGCAATAAGGCATACAGTGACCTTATACCGTTCATTCCACAACTATCTGAATTATTGTTAATGGTGGATCAACATTTACTAAGCTTCTCTGTGGCTTCTGATAAAGTATTTAAAGGGATTCTGTTATCAACGCAGTCTCCAATGGAATATGCTACTGCGCATCAATTGTTACAAAACAGTAGCGAAGATGAATTGACCACTTGGATCAATGCTGTTTTGAGTAATCATCCCGACAAAGTTGAAGCGTATAAAAAAGGTAAAAAAGGATTGATTGGCGTATTTGTTGGAGAAGTAAAAAAAATCAGCAAAGGCAAAGCAGATCCACAAAAAACAACCCAACTCTTAGAAACCCTATTGTCTAAATAGAAAAATTATTTTATGAATAAATATGTCAACTTTATAGCTATTGCCCTGTTTTTGTTCTTAGCGCCTGCTTGTAAAGAAAAAAATCAAGAAGCACGTTATACCATTGCTGGAACCATTAAAAATGCAGCAAATAAGCCTTTACTACTTCAGGAAATACCCTATGGTGGAAAACCAATTGTCACTTTAGATTCTTTAACCTTAGATGCCAACGGTAAATATAGTTTTGAGTTTATTGCAAAACAAGAAGGCATTTACAGACTAAGCAGCGGTGAAATTTTAGACATTAATTTCATCAACGACGAAGATCAAATTCAAATTAATGCAGATGCCAATAATAGCGCTAGCTATACTGTTAAAGGCTCTCCCCATAGCGAAGCATTGATTCAATACATGAAAGCTTACAGAAGTAAAGACTCCTCTTTATTTTCAACACTTTATGCTCTTGATAATTTACAACAAAGTAATGGCAAGGATAGTAGTATTGTATATTTACAACAACAAAAAGATGCAAAAATACAAGCATTGAATGCACATCTAGAGCAGACAGTGAATGGCGCGAATAGCCCCGCACTCATTTATTTTGCACTTGGTATGGCTCTAAGGTCGATGGAGATCAATAAAGTGCTTGCAATGGCTAAAGCTGCTGCAGAAAAAACAAAAGCTGAACCATTGATTGAATTTGTCAATATTTTAAGTGGGCAAGTACAAACAGCCAATCCAGCGACTGCAATTACTGTAGGTGCTATGGCACCGGAAATTGCTTTACAGGATCCTACTGGAAAAATCGTCACATTGAGTAGCCTTAAAGGCAAATATGTTTTAGTAGATTTTTGGGCAAGTTGGTGCGGTCCATGTAGAAGAGAGAATCCAAATGTGGTAGCGGCTTACGAAGCATTCAAAAATAAAAATTTCACCATTTTAGGTGTCTCTTTAGACGACGATAAAGAAGACTGGCTTGCAGCTATACAACAAGACAAATTAAATTGGTTACAAATAAGTGACTTGAAAAAATGGGAAAGTACCGTTGTGAGTGCTTATCAAATACAGGGTATTCCTTTTAATGTTTTATTAGACCCAACAGGAAAAATCATTGCAACCGATTTAAGAGGTAGCGCTTTACAAAACACATTAAAGCAACTACTACCTTAATTACTTAGACTTAATAAATGTTTTGATCAAAGCTGGAAGTAAAACTAAGTTAGTTAAAGTGCTTACAACTAAAGTAATTGAAGTAAGCCAGCCCAAAGCCTTAGTTCCTCCAAAATCGCTAAAACAGAATATCACAAATCCTGCAACCAATACCAACGAAGTGTATATAATACTGATACCTGTATGCTTGATGGTTTGCACTAGTGTGGTGTGCACTTGGTAATTTAAATGTGGCAATTCTTGTTTGTAATTGACCAAAAAACGAATGGTCACATCAATGGCAATCCCCAATGCCACACTAAATACCAATACGGTAGAAGGCTTTAAAGAAATGCCTGTCCAACCCATGATCCCCGCTGTAATAAACAAAGGCACAATATTAGGGATCAATGAACAGATTAAAATTGGGAAAGATCTAAACAAGAAGATCATGCAGATTGCGATCAATAAAAAAGCCCAAAAAATGGATTCTCCTAGGCCTTTTACAATAAAATTACTGCCTTCCAAAAATGTCACACTACTTCCTGTGATCACTACGTTGTACTTAGCAGTATCAAAAATAGCTACGGAAGCACTGTCAATTTTATGCAACAATACGGGCAGCTTTGCACTACCAATATCTTTCATATTGACCGTAATTCTTGTTTGCCTTTTTGCGGAATCTATAAACTTATTCAATAACTGTGCAGGATTATTGCCAGCTGGTTTTATACCCTCTTTTGGAGCGGCACTTGCAAAATAGGGCCCAATAAAAGCCATCTCAGTTCCAGTTGGTACCGCATAGGATAAACTATCTCCATCGTAAAAAGCCTGCTTAGCAAACTTTACACCATCTAATAGACCCAATGGTTTTCCTAATTCAGGTTGCTCAAGCAAGAACTCATTCAATTCCTCAATTTGTTCCAATGGCTTGATGGACCTAATTAAGCCATTTGGCTTTTTGGTGTCAACTACAATCTCCAAAGGCATAACACCCCCTGCATGTTGTTCAAACCATTTAAGGTCGGTGTATAATTTATCTTGTTTAGGCAAATCATCTACAATAAATGCTTCTTTTTTAATTTGCAATACCCCCACTAAAGAAATGATTACAGCTAGTATGGTGATGCCAAATACCCACTTAGTATGGGTAAACGCCCAGCGTTCTATTTTCACCAATAATTTTTCTAAATATTTGTTTTCTAAATAGCGCACATGCTTTTCCTTAGGTGCAGGCAAATATGAAAGTATGGGAGGTATAAAAAATAAACTAATGAAAAATAATAACATGATATTGACGCCAGACACCCAACCAAATTCTTTAAGCAAAGGACTCTTGGTTAATGCAAAAACAAAGAATCCAATAGCAGCAGTGAGGTTACAAAATAATGTCACCACACCCATCCTACCTACCATCTGTACAATTGCTTTGTCTTTGTCTAAGGTTTCCTTAAATGAAGTATGGTACTTATTTAAAAAATAGATGCAATTAGGTATGCCTATCACCACAATCAATGGCGGAATCAATGCAGTCAATAAAGTGATCTTCTGTCCCAATAAAACCATGCTACCTAAACTCCATATTACCCCCATCAATACCACTGCTAAGCTCATAATGGTGGCAGAAATAGACCTAAAAAATAGCAATAAGGTAATGGCAGATAATACGAGTGATCCAATCAAAAACCAAAGCATTTCTTTTTTGATCCTATCCGCCATAATCGTTCTAATAAATGGCAAACCGCTTACATGCACTTGGGTATGGGTGGCTTGACTAAACTGATCTAAATCCTTTTGTACACTAGCAATAATCTTTGTTCTAGATCCGCTATTGATAGAATCTGCAATAAAAGAAATTGCCATGATATAACTACTACTATCTGGGTTATAATATAAGTGCTTGTAAAATGGAAGGTTTTCAAATGTCATTTTATCTGCAAGCAATAAACTATCACTAGTATAAGGTGCATGGAAAATTTTTGCAGCATTGAACTTTGTATCCAAGCTGTCTTTTACAATCGTATAAGCGGTGGGAATGCTCATTACTTCTGCCACAGAAGTATTTTGTTTGATCTTTTTATGCAAGGCATCTACTTGATTGAAGAAGTTTTTGGTATAAAAATCTTCTGTCTTAAATCCTACCACTACCGTCGTTCCATCTACCCCATATTTTTTAACAAAATCATTGTACACCACAAACTTAGGATTGTCAGAAGGGATTGCTTTAGTGTATTCGTAACTCAATTTAATTTGAGCAGCAAAATACCCCATCACTATGGTGGACAGGACCACAAAAAACAAATAGGTTTTTTTAAACTTTAATATATTCTGACCTAAACGATACCACATAATGTTTATTTTTAAATTAGATGACCCATAAATAAGCGGCCAACTGAGTGAAGACGCCAATAAAAAGTCCCACCACCAATTCTTTTTTACTATGATCACTCACTACCAATCTTGCACTAATTACAAGTGCAGTTAATAAGATAGCCAAAGGCACCCATATTGCATTTGTTACTGGATAAAAAACACTTACCAATACCATGGCTGTAGTAATCCCGGCAATACCCATTGCATGTAAGCTTACTTTCATGAAATTATTAACTGTCATCCCAATTGCACTTGCCACAAAAATGCCTAGATAAAAGAATTTTAAAGCAATAGGTTGGTCTGTAAAATTTCTACTTAAATAGTACATCCACCAATAAAAAAACATGGTGATGACATAAGGAATAATACGTTCTTTTTGTGTTCTTAAAAAAATACTGTCGCTTAATTTTAATCTCCACAACAAGAAAACAGCAAAGGCAGGGAAAAATGCGGTTAACCAAGCCACACTGAATAAGCGCATCTTTAATTGCCAATCTGTGATGCCCACAAATTCAAAAGGCAAAACCTGCATTAAATAAAGGAAAAAATAAGTTGGAATAAATAAAGGATGAAATACATAAGACAATAAATGTGCTATATACTTTACGATTTTGGGTTGTGGATTTTCCATATTTAATTGGTCTACCATTCTTTTCTAAGCCTAGCGACTGGTATGTTTAAAAGTTCTCTATATTTTGCCACTGTTCTCCTTGCTATATTGTAGCCCTTTTCCTGTAACTGTTCGGTTAGTTCATCATCACTCAATGGCTTTAATTTATCTTCCCCTTCTATTAGTTCTTGTAAAATTGCCTTTACTTCTTTCGTACTTACTTCTTCGCCACTATCCGTAGTCAAAGATTCACTAAAAAAGTATTTCAACAAATAAGTGCCAAATTCAGTTTGCACATATTTGCTATTGGCTACCCTACTCACAGTTGAAACATCTAGGTTGGTTTTTTCTGCAATGTCTTTTAAAATCATGGGGCGAAGCGAAGTAGTATCGCCACTCAAGAAAAAAGCAGACTGATACTCTAAAATGGCATTCATCGTTAATAACAATGTTTGCTGTCTTTGTAAAATCATTTCGATGAACCATTTCGCTGCATCTATCTTTTGCTTGATAAAAAATACGGCTTCTTTTTGTGACTTATCCTGCTTTTTACTGCCTTCGTATTCTTTCAGCATCAACTTATAGTCGTCACTAATCACCAAGGGCGGCGCATTACGACTGTTCAAAGTCAATTCTAATTTGCCATTATTGATCAAGACTGTAAAGTCGGGTATAATATACATCTCAGCCTCATGGTTATAGCTGGTTTCGGCACCTGGCTTTGGATTCAGGGTTAGAATTTGATGTAATACTTCTTTCATTCCAGACTCATCTAAATGCAAGCTCCTTTGAATTTTATCATAATGCTTGCGCGTGAACTCTTCAAAGTATTTTTCTATAATGAGTATGGCAATTTTTCTTGCTTCATCATCTGAATATAATTTACCTCTACTGTCAGATAAATGCGCCGATTCGCCTTCTCCTTTTCTGCGTAATTGAATGAGCAAACATTCTTGTAAATCTCTCGCTGCAATGCCAACAGGATCAAATGCCTGTACTTGCTTTAAAATAACTTCAATTTCTTTTTCCTCCACCCACATACTTTGTTTAAATGCAAGATCGTCCGCAATGGACTGCATGGCCCTTCTTAAATAACCATCATCGTCTAGGCTTCCTATAATTTGTTCTGCTATTTTAAAACCCCTTTCATCTAAAGCCAACATACTTAATTGATCCATCAATACTTCATGCAAACTCATCTCCGCTTTTATGGGAATGACTTTATCATTGTCTAATTCTGGATAAAAATCGTCTCTTGTTTTATAGTCTGCAACTTCATCATCATAACTATACTCACTTAATTCTTCATTGCTCATCTCAAACTCGTCCACAGGAACAGCTTCTTCGTCATCATGAATGTCCTGAAGCAATTCATCGTTCATTTCGTCCGGAGATGTAAAATCAGATTCCAACAAAGCGGCATCCAATTCCAATGCAGGATTTTCCTCTAATTCTTCTTTAATTCTTTGCTCAATTTGCACACTAGGAATTTGCAACAACTTCATCAATTGGATTTGCTGAGGCGACAATCTTTGTAATTGTCTTTGCTGCATGGATTGTCCTAATGCCATAATCCTAGCTTACGCTACAATTTTTTTTAACACTGCTAGGAAAGCTGCTCCTTTTTCATGCACCTGCTCTTCTGTCCATGTTAAACTAATCGCAGTTGAAATACATTTGCTCATGACTGCATCACTTTTTGAAAAATCAGTATGTTGTAGTGCTATCAAGGCTTTTTGTTGAGCCTCAGACAAAGGATATAAGCTTGTGGCATTTTTTAGATGATCCCATTTTCTGATATAATGCCAGTTATTGGCAAACCAATAAAAGTTTCCAGCTAATATCCCCGCTTCTTTAAATGCCGCAATTGCTTTCTCAGTCAATTCCTGACTTGGTAAAAACCAAGTTAAAAAGCTTGCACTATCTCCTGAAGGATCTGGCACTACTCTAAATTGAATACCAGGAACTTGCTCTAAATAAGAACGTAAAATGTGGTTGTTCTTTTTCTGTATCGCTAAAAAAGTATCTAATTTTCTAATTTGAGCTAAACCAACCGCAGCATGTAGTTCACTGATACGGAAATTATACCCCAAAGCTGGATGCAAATCCGCACCTCTATCTACTCCTAAATGATCATGACCATGGTCTGTAAACGCATCTGACTTAGTATACACTTCTTTATCATTGGTCATCACAACTCCACCTTCACCGCATGTAATTGTTTTAACAAAATCAAAAGAAAATGTTCCGGCATGACCAATGGTGCCTAAATGTTTCCCTTTATAGGTTCCGCCGATACTCTGACAAGCATCTTCTAATAAAATTAAATTATGTTCTTTACAAATTGCTACTAAGGCATCCATGTCCGCCATGCTACCACACATGTGTACTGGCATCACGCATTTTGTCTTGGATGTAATTGCCGCCTTAACTGCAGCTGGAGACAATGTCAATGTTTCATCTATATCCACTAATACAGGAATTGCACCCGCACTTAATATTGCTTCAAAACTTGCAACGAATGTAAAAGCAGGCATAATCACCTCGTCTCCCGCACCAATACCCAAGGCTGCCATTGCTGTTGTTAACGCAGCAGTTCCGCTTGAGGTAAGTTGCGCATATTGAGCCCCAAAAGTGGCACAAACTGCTGCTTCTAGTTCTTTGGATTTCCAAATCCCCTTTCGAGGACCGTCAAATCCATAACGCATTAAAATTCCTGTTTCCAGGACTTCATTTACTTCTTTCTTTTCTTCTTCTCCAAAGAATTCAAAACCGGGCATATGCTTGATTTTTAATGATAAACAAAGGTAGTTTAAAAAATGAAAATTGAGGGTTTTTCCGTATTTTGCATTCCTAAAAAAAAGACAAGATCCCATGGAGTATAACAAATTGATTTCCGTATCTGGTATGTCAGGTTTATTTGAATTATTAACAAGTAAAAGTGACGGAGCGATCGCGAGATCCTTGGAAACAAATGCCACCCAATTTATCAGTTCTAGAGCCTATCAATTCTCTCACTTAGAGAGCATTGAGGTGTTTACAACTAAAGACAACGTGTTTTTGGCAGAGGTATTTATTGCGATGGGAAAGTCAAAAGAAGCCCTTCCTAACGAAAAAGACGCAAAAGCAACTCAGGCTTACTTTAAAAAAGTATTCCCAAACATGGATTTTGAGCGTGTTTATGCAAGCGATATGAAGAAAATGGTAAAATGGTTCGCACAATTACAACAGCATAAAGTAGAACCAACCTTGCCTGAACTTGAAGAAGGCGAAACTGAAGCCTAGTAGGCTTCAGTTGATGAAGAAGCCAAGCTTTTTACATCACTAGATAGTTAAAATAAAATTTTTATATAAAAGGCTTACCTATCAACAGGTAAGCCTTTTTTTATCCTTAAATTGCAGTACATAAATTCGATATGAAAAAAATACTCTTAGCTAGCTTATTATTGACAGGTGTAGCAACCACTGTTGACGCACAAAAAATGAGTGAGAAAAAATGGGTGAGAAAACAATTTTCTGCTTTAAATATGAACGAGAAGATTGGCCAGTTAATGGTATTAAGAGCCCATAGCGAATGGAAACAAGATAAAATAGATTCACTTAGTCAATTGATTCAACAATACAATGTAGGAGGCTTATGCTTTTTTCAAGGTGGACCAGTTCGTCAGGCGATGCAAACAAACAAATACCAAAGCATTGCTAAAACCCCTTTATTTATTACGATTGACGCAGAATGGGGCGTAGGCATGCGCTTGGATAGTGTGGAATTGTTTCCAAGACAATTGTCCATGGGTGCATTTACATCTAGCAACTTAGTCTACCAAATGGGTGCAGCCATTGCAGCACAATGCAAAAGACTAGGTATTCAAATCAATTATGCACCAGATATTGATGTCAATAACAATCCATTGAATCCAGTGATCAATGACCGCAGTTTTGGACAAAGTAAGGAGAAAGTAATTCAACAAGGTATTGCCTATATGAAAGGGATGCAAGACAATGGCGTGATGGCCACTGCAAAACACTTCCCTGGTCATGGTGATGTAACTGTAGATTCACATAAAGATTTACCTGTCATTACAAAATCAAGAGCGGCATTAGATAGCCTAGAATTGGCGCCATTTAAAGCCTTGATTGATGCAGGTGTAGAATCAATTATGGTCGCACATTTATCTGTACCTGCCATTGACGACAGACCAAAATATGCCACATCATTGTCCCCAAAAGCTGTGAATGGATTATTGAAAAAGGAATTAGTTTTTAAAGGTATTAGCGTGACCGATGCGATGGATATGAAAGCCATTGCAAACTACTTCCCACAAGGAGAAGCCAATGTGCAAGCCATTTTAGCGGGCAACGATATGTTATGCTTACCTGGAGATATTGGACAATCTATCAAAAAAATTAGAGCAGCAGTTAAAGAAAGAAGAATTAAACGCTCCGAAATCAACGCAAGAGTTAAAAAGATTTTAACAGCCAAATACAAATATGGTCTTTCTTCGTTTCAGCAAATTGACACCACGCATATTGTAGCAGACCTAAATCAATCTGTGGGTACCATCAACACAGCTATGGCTGCTCAATCACTTACATTCTTAAGAGCCAACAATAGCCCTGTATTGGACAACAAGACGGCCTACCTTGCATTCAATGCAAAAAATGCAAATGCATTCACTTCCAATATGGCAACTACATTCGGGGTGAAAGTATTTTATACAAATGGCAAAGACGCAAAAGAATTGGCATTGATCAATGACAGCTTGAAAGCCTATGACCAAGTTATTGTTGGACTTCATGGATACAACAGAAGGCCAGCAAATCATTTTGAAATCCCTGCAGCTACAATACAATTTTTAAATGGAATGGGGCATGAAAATTGGATACATGTATTATTCGGAAACCCTTATGCAGTAGGCGATTTCAGTAAGATCAACAATATTTTATTGGCATACGAAGACACCAAGTATAGTCATGCCGCTGTGCAAAAATGGCTTGAAGGTAAAGCGCAAGCAAGTGGGATTTTGCCAGTAACCATTGCGGAAGGATTGAATTATGGTATGCTTTCAGAAGCACCTGTTAAAAAAAAAATTCTAGCAGAACAATGCCTGCCAGCAATTATTGATCAAACGAAATTGGCATTAATTGATTCCATCGTTGCAGATGCGATTCAAAAAGAAGCAATTCCTGGATGTCAAGTATTGGTTGCCAAAGACAATCAAATTGTTTTTAATAAAAGCTACGGTACCATTGCAGGAAAGCAAACTCCCTTGGTCACCAATGCTACTTTATATGACCTTGCTTCTGTCACTAAGACCAGTGCTACAACCGTAGCGATCATGAAATTAGTAGAAGAAGGCAAAGTGGATATTCAAAAAACAATTGGCGACTATTTGCCATGGGTTGCAGGCAATGCAAAAGCAACAATTCGTTTAAAAGATTTGCTTTTACATGAAGCAGGCTTGTACCCTTATATTAAATTTTACGAATCCTTATTCAATGCAGATGGCAGTATCCATTCAAAATGGATTGTGCCTGTGCAAGATGCGACCCATCAATTGATGGTGACACCTGGTAAATACCTTGCTAACAATTGGATGGATAGTATTCGAATAAAAATATTGAATAGTCCAGTGTCCACGCCCGGAAAATATATCTACAGCGATAATGACTTTATTTTCCTTGGCAATATTGTAGAACAAGTTTCCGGCATGAGCCTTCAAGAATATTGCACCAAGACATTCTATGGTCCAATGAACATGCGTAGTACAGGATTTTTACCACTTGAAAGAGCAGAAAAATCCAATATTGCTGCAACTGAGTTAGACAACTATTTTAGAAAAGAATTAATTCAAGGTTCCGTACATGACGAAGGCGCATCCACCATGGGTGGCATTGCAGGACATGCAGGTTTATTTAGCAATGCAACTGATTTAGCAAAATTATACATGATGCTATTGAACAAAGGCAATTGGGATGGTCAACAATACTTAGATCCTAAGACGATTCAATTGTTTACGAGTTACCAATCTGCCACAAGTAGAAGGGGCTTAGGTTTTGATAAAACAGCGAAAGACAATGCGACTTCAAAAGATCCATACCCAAGTTTAAGTGCACCCACAAGTGTATTTGGCCATACAGGATTTACGGGCACATGTGTTTGGGCAGATCCAGAAAATCAATTATTGTATATTTTTCTTTCGAACAGAGTGTTCCCTACTAGGGACAATAAAGCATTTAGCAACTTGAATCTTAGAGCAAAAATTCAAGAGCAAATTTACCAAGCGATAAAAAAATAAAATGCAAAAATGGCTATGCGTTATATTATGTATTCTAGGCATGCATGAGGGAACGATTGCTCAAATGCAATTGGGTCCAATAGGAACTTGGCGTGCACATTTTGCAAATGACTCCATTCAGCAAATCATCAAAGGCGACCATCTATACATTGCAGCAGCCAACCAGGTAATACAAATAAATGCAAACCAAGAAATAAACTACCTCAATACAACAACCGGTTTACATGCAATTGGGGTGCATAAAATTGCCTGGGCTCCCATTACATCGCAACTTGTAATTGCATATAAAAACAGTCGAATAGACATTGTTCAGGACGATCAAGTCACCTTGATAGATGACCTATCCGTTTCAAATTTATTTTCTGACAAGACCATCAATGATCTTATTGTTATTAATAACTATGCCTATCTCTCATGTAATTTTGGGATTGTTGTAATAGACTTATTAAAAAAAGAAATTAAAGAAACCATCTATCCCAATAACAACCGTCAAATTATTCGTGTTTTTCAAACGGTTAATTTCCAAAATAAATTATTCGCATTAACAGAAAACGGTGTCTGGTCAAGCATCTTGGGACAAGGAGCCAATTGGATTCAAGAAAACACCAACGGGATCAATGGGATTCAAAATATGTTTCTATTTAAAGATCAATTGTATTTTAACAACCAACAACATCTTTACGCCTACTCATCCAATATTCCAACATACCAAATCAATGCTGGAAGCATTCAAACAATTACGACAGACGGAGCACAAATTTATGCTGGCATTGCTTATGGGAACAAAGGCGCAGTCCTTCAACTGAATAGCAATAAGGTTAACACTATTCTAGTAGACACCAATGTATTATCCCGCCCTGTAGGGATTTTAAAAGACGGCAATACGATATGGGTGGCAGATAATAATAAAGGATTGTATCAAAATAATGAACAATCCAAATGGGTTTCATTGGGCGGTCCACTCACTCAAGGCAGTGGGAAAATAGCAATTGCCAATCAACAATTGTTAATGAGTTATGGTGTAAATAAAATTGGAATGTCTAGCTTAAATGAAAATGGCTGGTCAAATATCAATCAAATTCAAAACTTAAACTTAACGAATATAGAAGCCCTTGCCATTGATCCAATGGACCAAAGTTGGTGGATGGGCATGGGTGCACAATTAGTCCAATACAATCCAAATCAAAAATCAGTAACGGTATCATTACCTCATCCAAATGTTGGCGCGATTCAATCCATTCAACAAAATACAGATGGGAGTATGACCCTCTTAAAAGAAGGGGTTGGACTTGTTGTAAAAGAAGGGACACAATGGAATAGCTTCCCAATTCCAGCAGGCTTTTTGACTACAAATTTGAAACAAATGATTGTTGGATCCAATGGATTGAGTTGGATCATAGGTCCATTCCAACAAGGCATTCTATTGTTTCAAAAACAAAATAACCAAGCGCGTTGGAGACAGTTAAACACAGGAAAAGGATCGGGCAATTTACCTAGCATGGAAGTGACTTCTATTGCCCAAGACAAAGATGGCACTATTTGGGTAGGGACCGACAATGGTATTGCACTATATCAGTGCGGCGATATCAATGAAGCATGCGATGCCTTTTTGCCAATTGTCGAAGGCAATGGATTTAATGGTTACTTATTTCAAAAAGAAACCATTTATTGCATCAGTGTAGATGGCGCTAATCAAAAATGGATAGGCACCAATAATGGGGCGTGGTTAATTAGTAAAGATGGTACCGAAGTACTCCAGCATTTCACTACTGAAAATAGTCCCCTCCCCAATAACAAAATACGCGCTATTGGTATTGAGCCAAGCGAAGGAGATGTTTTTTTCTTTACTGGGAATGAAATGATAAGTTATAAAGGGCAAGCCACTGAAGGAAGCACCGCTCAGAGCAAAATAAAAATTTACCCCAACCCTGTTGCACCAGCATACAATGGTCCAATCATCATAAAAAATTTAGTCAATAATGCCCTAGTTAAAATCACTAATTTGAATGGGCAATTGATGGCACAAACAAGGGCGCTAGGAGGACAGGCTATATGGAATGGCCGAGACCAAAATCAACACAAAGTAGCATCTGGAATGTATTTGATATTTGTGCGGGACGAAGCAGGCAATGAAAAAGCAGTAGGTAAAATTATGATTACTGCAGGTTATTAATTGTCTGTAAATTCAAATTGCTTAAACATTTTAAATTTCCATGAATCTCTTTCACCTGGCACAACACGATACATCAATTGCCTCATTTTATTTGTAGGGACTTTAATGGCAGTGTCAGCAGGATAGACAGGAAACTTCCTAAACAATACCCCTTCTACTAATTTGTATTCATCCTTACCTCTATAGCCTTTGCTCAGCTCCATATCATTTAAAATATCAGGGAATAAAATGGGAGCAATACTTTCATTTCCCTGAGAACAAATAGGGAAAATACTTTTTTTACCGGCCGCGTCTTCGATATAAATGATCAAATCTGGAAAGCCATCGTTATTCAAATCATCAATTTCAGCACCAAAAACCCTGGCTCTAATTTCTATAGACGCTTCTCTAGATTCCGATTTAAACCCAACTGGACGAATATTTAACACATTTTTTTCTGGCGACCTATTTAAGCAAGCAATGCGGTAACCCGCCTTACCAATTTTCATCGTACTATCATATTTAGACCAAGCCTGTCCAAAAATCGGTCCAACTAATACCATAAAAAGAAAAGATAAAATAGTGCGCATACTTTAAAATTGATCTTTCAAAGTTAATAGAATAGTTTTAATTTTCCACCTAAACACAATCCATGCCTTTTGACCTAAAAATAATACCTCAAGCCAATCATAAAAGCATTCAACTCATTGATAACAATAACGATACTATTGTGACAGTACATGCTAAGGGTGCTTTGATGAATAGCTGGAAGGTTCAATTCGAGTCCCAGCTTTTGGAACTTATTGTAGGCAATCATACCGATTTAAACCATCAAGGGACAGGCAATAAATTGTCAGTAGACAAAGATTTGAGTTTTGAAATGAACGGATTTAGAAGTGGCAAAATGAGCCCATTTTCTTGCCGCATCAATAAAGGCATGTACCACTGGGACGATCAAACATATCGATTCGACA
>JACCDX010505234.1_pt1 | contig 42046 bp, 45 predicted proteins | sample 7449681 | NCBI WGS metagenome assembly JACCDX01 (sample SAMN15323450, study PRJNA562643) | freshwater metagenome | isolation source: river surface water | place: USA:Blue River Watershed | collected 2017-08-18
AGACAATGTTAGACTTACAGTAGAGTTAATCGCACCAATCGCGATGGAAGAAGGTCTTCGTTTCGCAATCCGTGAAGGTGGAAGAACTGTTGGAGCCGGAGTTGTTTCGAAGATTATAAAATAATTTTATGAAAAAAGAGAGCATAAAGATAACGCTAGAATCCTTTGATCACATTGTTTTAGGGAGAGCTATGAATGAAATAATAGCTACTGTCAGAAGGACTGGAGCTTTGATAAAGGGTCCAATACCACTTCCAACAAAAATAGAAAAATTTTGCGTTATCAGGGGACCGCATGTTGATAAAGATTCTAGGGAGCAGTTTGAAATAAGGTCTTCTAAAAGATTGTTAATAATATCTCCAACTTCTCAAACTGTCGATGCATTGATGAAGCTTAATTTATCAGCTGGAGTTAATATAAAAATAGCCATTAATGATGCTGGAGGGGCAAGAACTAAAAATGCTTAAAATAGCAGGGAAAAAAGTTGGAATGACTCATCTTTTTAAAGATGATGGTTCATTAATTCCTCTTACAATGATAAGGCTACATGAGTCTTGTGTTGTCAGTATTTTTGAAGGTGACAACTGTAAAAAAGCTTTAATAGCCTTTAATAAAATAGCCAACTTAAGCAGAGTAAGCAATCAAAAAAAAGGTTTTTTTCAAAAAAAATCATTACCTATTTTTCAGATCTTGAAAGAGTCAAAAATTTCTATCGACTCAGAATTAAAAATTGGAGAAAGCCTTAATTTCTCGTCAATTATTAGTGTTGGAGACAAGATTTCGATATCAGGAAAATCTATAGGAAAGGGTTTTGCAGGGCCTATGAAAAGGTGGGGATTTAGAGGTCTTGAGGCGTCTCACGGTGTATCAGTATCGCATAGGTCTCACGGATCAACTGGTCAAAGACAGGATCCAGGCAAAACTTTTAAAGGCAAAAAAATGGCTGGACATATGGGTTCCGAAAGTGTTACTGTTAAAAATATTGAAGTTGTTTTATTTGATCATTCAAATTCGGTAGTTGCTGTAAAGGGATCCGTTCCTGGTTTTAATGGGTCTGAAGTTGTTTTGAAAATACATAAAAATTTCTAATCATGATTTCATCTAGTATTAACAATTTAAATCTTGAAGATGGTATAGTTGAAAGCAATTCGTTTTCGATGATTCCTCATGAAACAATTAGCCCTAAATCAATTGCTTATGTCATTAGATGGCAGTTAGCAAGAAGAAGGTCTGGATCTGCAAAAACTAAAATAATGTCTGAGATATCCGGAACGACTGCTAAACCTCATAAACAAAAAGGCACAGGAAATGCTCGTCAGGGTAGCAAAAGATCTGTTCAGTTTGTTGGAGGAAGAACGTGTCACGGCCCACTTCCTAGATCATTTGATTTTACTATTCCAAAAAAAATAGTAAAAGGAGCCCTGAAAGATGTTTTGGTCTCAAAATTAAAAGAGGGACACATGGCAACTTTTTCAAATAACCTGCTTGCGATAGATACCGCTAGGGCAAAAAAATCTCTAAAAAGTATCGGTTATTCTGATACTTTAGTTGTGCATGGCGATTTAGAGGGTAGCTTTCTGGGTAAGTCTTTAAGAAATATAAAAGGAGTTAAGTTGATTCATTTTGGCGCTCTAAATGTTTATGACATAATGAGGCATGGATATTTACTTATAGACAAAAATGTGTTTGAAAAAGAAATTTCAAAAATACTCTTTTAGGCATTAAATATGATGAATTTTGATAAGATAAAATTACTTTTGCGCACTGAAAAATCCAGTGCTCAGTCTTTAGATTCGAAGTATCACTTTATTGTAAGATCTTCTTGCAAAAAGAAAGAAATAGCTTCGTTGATAAAAAAATCTTTTGGCGTTGATGTGGAAAGGGTAAATACTTTGTGTATCAAAAGTAAAAGAAAAAAAACAACTCAATTATCAACTCTTTCTGCTTTTAAGAAAGCTGTTGTAACCCTTAAAAAAGGTCAAACAATTAATTTTGATTCTTGATATGGCTCTTAAAAATTATAAAGCTATAACACCGAGCCTTAGGCAATTAGTCACTTTAGATAGAAGTTCTCTATGGAGAGGCTCTCCACTTAAAATATTGACTTCTAAAAATAAAGAAAATTCTGGAAGAAACAATGTTGGACATATAACGGTAAGACATAAGTCCGGAGGGCATAAAAAATCTTTTAGATTGATTGATTTTAAAAGAGATAGATATGATATTGAAGCAGTTGTTCAGAGGGTAGAATACGATCCGAATAGAACGGCTTTCATAGCTTTATTGAAATATTCAGATGGTATTTTCTCTTATATATTGGCTCCAAATAAAATATTAATTGGAGATAAGGTTATATCTTCAAAAAATTTAGTTGACATCAAAATCGGAAATTCAATGCCTTTATCGGTGATACCTATAGGTACTGTAATTCATAATATAGAACTAAAGTCTGGGTGTGGTGGAGTTATATCTAGGTCTGCCGGCTCTTATTCGCAGTTAGTTGGAAAAGATGGTGGGTATGCTTTAATTAAGATGCAGTCTGGAGAGATAAGACTTATATCTTTGCAGTGTATGGCAACTATTGGCTCTGTATCTAATTTAGATAATAAAAATACAACAATAGGAAAGGCTGGAAGGTCGAGATGGTTAGGAATAAGGCCAACCGTTAGAGGTGTAGTTATGAACCCAGTGGATCATCCTCATGGTGGTGGAGAAGGAAAAACTTCCGGCGGAAGGCATCCGGTTTCTTCGACTGGAAAATCAGCCAAGGGTAAAAAGACTAGAAAAAAAGCAAAGCTGTCAAATAAATTTATAATAAAAACAAGAAAAATTAAGTAAATATGCCCAGATCATCTTGGAAGATCCCGTTTGTTGATGGTTATGTTTTAAAGAAATCTCAACAATATAAAGATTCTTCAAAAAAACAGATTGTAAAAATTTGGTCACGAAGATCAACTATACTTCCTCAGTTTGTTGGTGTTAATTTTTCTGTGTATAACGGAAAAAAATTTATTCCAATATCCGTTTCAGAGGGAATGGTTGGGCATAAATTTGGCGAATTCGCCCCAACTAGAACATTCCACGGTCACGGTGGAGATAAAAAAGTTGCAAAATAATATTATTATGACTAAGAAAGTAGCTATTGCAAGTTTAAAATCTATTAAATCAAGTCCACTAAAAGTTAGAAAGGTAACTAATTCAATAAAGGGTCTTTCTGTAAAAAAAGCCTTGGAGATTTTAAGATTTTCAAATCTAAAAATTGCTCCAGTTGTTTACTCTTTGATATATTCTGCTGCCGCAAATGCTGAAAATAATCATGGCATGAGTGCTGATTCCTTGTTTGTCACTGGTTTTCAGGTTGGAAGGGCGTTTGCCTTAAAGAGATTTTCAGCTAGAGGCAGAGGTAAGTCTAGTAGAATATTAAAGACTTTTTCTAATATAACGGTAACTCTTTCTGAAAAAGAGACTTTCCTTGAGATTAAAAAAATAAAAAAAGAGGTATAGTTTAAAATGGGTCAAAAAGTAAATCCGGTAGGTTTTAGAATTTTAAATAATAAAAATTGGGAATCGGTTTGGTACGATCACAAAAACTATGCTAAAAAACTAATAAGTGATATAACTATAAGATCGTTTATTAAAAAAAATTACTCTCATTGCGGGATAAGTAGTGTTGTTATAGAAAGGCCATCAGACAAGTTGCATTTAATAATTAAAACTTCAAAACCAGCTATATTGATCGGTAGAAAAGGTCTCGATATAGAAAAGGTTGGCACTTCAATTGAGAAGATAGCTGGGTCAAAAGTCGAGGTAAAGATTGTTGAGATAGATAAGCCAGATATAAATTCCTCATTAGTTGCGCAGTCAATAGCAAAACAACTAGAAAATAGAGCTGCATTTAAAAAAGTAATGAAAAAATCTATTCAATCCGCTATTAAGTGTGGCGCTCTTGGAGTAAAAGTTAGTGTTTCTGGAAGATTGGGTGGGGCAGAAATAGCTAGAACCGAATGGTACAAAGAGGGATCTGTTCCGCTTCATACCTTAAGGTGCAATATAGATTATTCATCCGCTAGCTCTTATACTACTTATGGAGTTATAGGGGTAAAGGTTTGGATTTATAAAGGATTTGCTGAGAAGAGGTAGAGGAATTATTTACTCACTCAGTTCATAAAAATAAATTAAGCAAAAATGTTGATTCCATCTAAAACAAAATATAGAAAAGCTCAGAAAGGCGGAAAAAAAATTCTTGGCACGGCTTGCAATGGTAATAATTTAAAGTTTGGATCTTTGGGATTAAAGGCTTTAGAGCCTGGTAAGATAAATTCAAAACAGATAGAGTCCGCAAGAAAAGTATTGACTCGTTACATGAAGAGAGCAGGAAAATTATGGATCATGGTATTTCCTCACACCCCTATTACAAAAAAACCAGCAGAAGTCAGGATGGGTAGTGGAAAAGGAAATGTTGAGTACTATATAGAAAAGATTAAGCCGGGCAGAGTTTTATTTGAAATTGATGGAGTTGATGAGCTTTTGGCCGAAACTTCTTTGGTTAAGGCGGCGGCAAAATTACCATTTAAAACAAAGATAATAAAGTATATATAACCAATATTAAAAATGGACAGAAAATCAATTTTGTTAGATATAGCTAATTTAAAAAAAGAATTAGTGCTTTATAAGTTAAGGGTTTCATCAAAAATCCTTTCGGATTTAAAAGGCTATAAACTTGCAAAGAAACAGGTGGCTAGGCTATTTACTAAATTAAACTCAAAAGAAAATATTAAAAATGAAGGTTAGGGTTTTGAAAATTATAGACAGCAGGACTCTTAAGGCTTCGTCTACAACTTATACAAAGCATTCCAGATATGGTAAGTATGTAACCAAGCATAAGAGATATTTGGTTGATAATTATTGTTTTGGTCCTGTTGAAGTTGGTCAGGAGTTAAGTATTGTCGAAACAAGGCCCCTTTCTAAGAGAAAGAGGTGGGTAGCTAAAAAATCTTAAAAGAGGTAACAATGATACAGATGCAAACCAATCTAGTTGTAGCTGACAATTCTGGCGCAAAATCAGCTAGATGCATAAAGGTTCTTGGTGGATCTAATCATATGATAACTGGAATAGGTGATATTATTGTTGTATCAATTACTTCGGTTTCCCCAGGATCTAAAGTTAAGAAGGGTCAAGTTGTTAAAGGTGTGGTAGTCAGAACTAAGAGCGCTATTCTTAGGCGCGATGGAAGTTTAATAAGTTTTGATGACAATGCTATAGTTTTGGTGGATAAGGATGGAGAACCTCTTGCAACTCGTGTTTTCGGTCCAGTTGCTCGCGAAATAAGGCAGAAAAATTTTTTAAAAATAGCTTCTTTAGCGACAGAAGTGTTATAATTAAGGTATATCAGCATGATTAAAAAATTAAAAGTTAACGATCTGGTTATAGTTATATCTGGAGCAGAGAAAAAGAAAATTGGAAAACTAATTTCGGTAAATGGTGATTTGGTTTGTGTTGAGGGGGTAAATGTTAAAAATATTGGCAAAAAAAGACAAGGCTCTACATCAAATGAAAAAATAAAAAAAGAGTGCCCTATTCACAAATCTAATATATCTTTAGTTGAGAATGGTTTGCCTATAAAAATATCAATTCGCAAAAGAAGAGATCGAAGCAACCCTTTTAGTTGCAAGATTAGAATTTCAAAAAAAACAGGAAAAAATATAACATAAAGTATGCAAAGTTTGACTGAAAAAATTTACAAAGAATCTATTTTTGATATTGCTAACAATTTGTCTTGTAAAAATAAAATGGCATTACCAATGCTAAAATCAGTTAGCGTGAGCGTTGGGATGGAGGCTTCAGATAGCGATAGTAAATTTTTGTCTTATATGCTTACGCAAGTTTCTAATATAGTTGGGCAAAAGGCTGTTTTGACTAAGTCTAAAAAGGCTATCTCTTCTTTTAAGCTTAGAAAAGATTTGCCAATAGGATGTAAAGTTACTCTCAGGGGAAAGAATATGTATCAATTTTTAGACAAACTAATACATATAGCGCTTCCTAGGATAAGGGATTTTAGGGGGCTGTCCTCGAAATCTTTCAATCAAAGTGGTCACTACTCTTTTGGCATAAAAGAGCATTCTATATTTTTAGAAGTGGATGTGGATTCGATGCCTAAGGTATTTGGCATGAATGTAACGATCTTGACAACCGCTAATAATAAAGAGGGTGCCCTGCTCTTGTTAAAAAAATTAAAATTCCCAATAAAGTAATGGCAAAAAAATCTTTAATTTTAAAAAATCTCAAAAGGAAGAAAATATCATCATTGCATCTTGAAAAAAGGTGTTCACTGATACGGATATTAAAAAATGAAAACCTTCCTGTCTCGGAAAGGTTTAAGGCTCAAATCAAACTTTCTGAGTTACCTAGGGACGGATCTGTGATTAGATATAGAAATAGGTGCTCTCTTAGCGGTAGGCCAAGGGGCAATTTTAGAAAATTTTCGCTGTCAAGAATAGCTTTGAGAGATTTGGCTTCTTGGGGCCAAATTCCGGGTTTAATAAAATCAAGTTGGTAAAATGTCGCACAATCACTCAGTATCTGATTTATTGATCAGAATAAAAAACGGCTATATGGCAAAGTCTTTAAAAATATCTTCGCCTTCATCAAAATTAAGAGAGTCTATTCTTAAGGTTCTGAAAGATGAGGGTTATATATTGGGTTACTCAAAAATAAGAGAGGGTAGGCATCAATTGCTCAATATAAATCTAAAGTATCATTTTTTAAATCCAGTGCTAAATGAAGTGGAAATAATTTCAAAGCCGGGAAAGAGGGTTTATAGTTCATGTGAACAAATTTCTGCCGTTAAAAACGGACTAGGCTCTGTGATAATGTCAACTTCTGCAGGGATAATTACTGATTATGAAGCTAGGTTAAAAGGAATCGGTGGAGAAGTTTTGTTTAAAATATTTTAATCTGGAGTTTTTTACAATGTCTAGAATAGCAAAGTTGCCAATTTTTTTGGCAGAAGGTATAAAAGTCTCAAATCAAGATTCTATTATATTCTTTGAGAATAAGTTTTGCAATTTTAAATACACCTTATCACCGGGCGTATTTGCTGAATTGATTGATAATTCTATCAAAATAGGTGTTTTGGTAAAAAACAAAGCATCCTCGATGCGCGCCGGAATGGATAGAAGTAATATAAAAAATATAGTTCAGGGCATGACCTCTGGCTTCAAAAGTGTTTTGGAGATAAATGGGGTTGGATACAAAGCTTCTGTGGAAAAAAATATTTTAGCCTTAACGCTTGGCTATAGCCATGAAATATTTTACGCCTTGCCCTCAGGAATTTCTGCAAATTTTGAAAAGCCAAACCTAATCATATTGTCAGGCTATGATAAAATTTTGGTTGGACAAGTTTCTTCTGAGGTGATTTCATTCAGAAAAACTGAGCCTTACAAAGGAAAGGGGGTAAAGATTTTTGGTAAAAAAATTATAAGAAAAGAGGGTAAGAAAAAATAAAATGATAAAAAAATACGAAAGAAGAAAATTTAGAACTAGAAACAAAATAAAGTTAGTCAATCAAAAATTGAGACCAAGAGTCGTTGTTTGTAGGTCAAATAAGAATATGCACGTTCAGTTGATTGATTTTAATGGTTTTGTACTTACCTCGCTATCAACTCTTTCTGCTAAGGGTCTTAACGGCATGAGTGGAATAGAGAAGTCAAAGTTTTTAGGTGAGGGGTTTGCAAAATTATGTCTTGAAATTAAGGTCGAAGAGGTTGTGTTCGATAAAGGTGGTTACTCATATGGAGGCAGAATTAAAGCTTTAGCTGATTCTTGTAGAGAAGCGGGGTTAAAATTTTGATAAATATTAAAAAATAGTTTTTTATGTCTAAGCATTCTAGGGGTACTCAAAAAGAAAAGCCCTCAACAGATCTGTTGGAGAGATTAGTTTCTATAAATAGAGTTTCAAAAACTGTAAAGGGTGGAAAAAATATGTCCTTTTCAGCTCTTGTTGTTGTTGGTGATAGGATGGGAAGGGTTGGCTTTGGCAAGGGTAATGCCACCGAAGTTTCTGATGCAAAAAGTAAGGCATTCGAGGCCGCAAAAAAATCTATGAAAAAATTTTCTTTAAAGGAGGGCAGGACTATACATCACGATGTATTTGGTAAGTTTTGTTCGGCAAAGATATATCTTCGCTCTGCCCTTCCTGGTACTGGAGTTATAGCGGGTGGCCCAATGAGGTCTATATTTGAGTGTTTAGGTGTGCAAGATGTCGTCGCTAAGTCCGTAGGAACTTCAAATCCTTATAATATGGTTGGGGCCGCTTTCGAGGCTCTTTCAAAATTAATGTCTCCAAAATTAATAGCCGAAAAAAGATCCAAAGATGTTTCGGAGATTATAAGGAAAAGAAATGCTGCGATTGGAGTTTATAGCAAACAGGAAGGGAGGAATTCTTTAGATGCATAATAATTTGAGTAAAAATATTTGTTGTGATGCAAAAACGATTCTTATTGTTCAAAAGAAAAGCTCTTGCAAATTAAGCAAAAGACAAAAGGCAACTCTTTCTGGTTTGGGTCTTGGTCGAATAGGATCAAGCTCAATTTTGTCAAGTACCCCTGAAGTGCTTGGGATGTTAAAAAAGATAAGTCATGTTGTTGATTTTTCTTTTAAGATTGAAGAAAATTTTAATAAATAATGGTCATGAACAAAATATCATTAACTACTTTGCCAAAAATAAAAAAAAGCTCTAAAGTTAGAGTTGGAAGAGGTATTGGCTCTGGAAAAGGCAAGACTTCTGGAAGGGGTGTGAAGGGCCAAAAAGCAAGAGCTGGACATCACTCGGTGAAGGGCTTTGAAGGTGGTCAAACGCCAGTACATATGAGACTTCCAAAAAGAGGTTTTGTATCGAAAGCGATTAAATGTGAAGTTGTTACGGTATCTAGAATAATTCTTTCCATAAATTCTGGAAAAATTAATAATTCTGAAGATATAACAAAAAGCACTTTAGAAGCCGCTTCTTTGATTAAAAGTAAAAATTCTATTGTAAAGCTAATACTTGGCTCAAAGAAGATGATGCTAAAAAATAAAGTTTTAGTTGATGTATATTCAAAAGAAGCAAAAGTATTTTCATTGTAATGTTTTTATCAGATAATGATTCTTTAAAAAAAAGGTTTTTTGAAGTTATAGCTTTTCTTTTTATTTATAGATTTGGAACTTTTGTTCCTTTGCCTGGTGTTGACTCTAATGTTTTAAGGGCTTTTTTTGAGGGCGGTATTTCTTTTGGTGGCGCTTTGTCGATTTTTTCTGGAGGATCCGTTGAAAGAATGAGTGTCTTTGCTTTGAGTATAATGCCTTACATAACAGCTTCAATAATTATGCAGCTTGCTTCTTCTATGAAGATTGGTTCAGGTTTTTTTAAACAAGAGGTGACTGAATATAGCAAAGCAAAGCTGACAAGTTACACTAGGGTGCTCAGTTTCTTTTTGGCTCTAATGCAATCCATTGGTGTTTATTACGCTTTAAGGTCTGGCGATTCTCCGGCAATAAAGTCAAATTCTATTATTTTTTTCTGGACCACCTCAGTTACTCTTGTTTGTGGCTCTTGTGTTTTAATGTGGATAGGTGAAAGAATAACTATTCGTGGAGTTGGGAATGGAGTTTCGTTGATAATTTTTATAGGAATAGCTTCTTCTATACCAGTTTCTTTGGTGCAGGTATTTGAGTTATTGAGAAGCGGAGTTTATAATTTGTTTTTTGTGGTGGTGGGTTTGTTATTTTTTGTTGTACTATTGATTTTGACATGTTTTTTTGAAAGAGTTTATCGCAAAATCAAAATACATTATCCAGCCTCTAGTCAAAACAGATCATCTTTTATTGGTAAAAATGAGTCTTACCTTCCAATAAAGATAAATACCTCTGGGGCCATACCACCAATATTTGCAACCTCTTTATTAACACTTCCATTCTTTTTTTCAAAGCTTTTCGATGGCATTGGTTCAGGCGGCGATAATTTTTCTTTCTTTTTTAGAGGGGGAGGGGTATACTTTTTTGCCTTTTCAACTTTGATAGTGTTTTTTTCATACTTTTATTCGTCAATTGTTTTTGACTCAAAAGAGGTTGCTGCAAACTTAAGAAAGGCAGGTTGTTTTTTCTTGGGATTGAGACCTGGAGTGGAAACGGCGCGCTATATTGATGGTATTTTGTCTAAAATAACCTTGTTTGGAGCACTTTATTTAGTGATTATTTGCGCCATTCCAGATTATATAATTTCAAAATATTCAATACCTTTAAATTTTGGTGGAGTTGGTATTTTGATAGCTGTCAGTGTTGTGACTGATGTTTTTTCCCAAGTCCAGTCTCATTTGGTTGGGGCTGAGAGGGCTGGACGTTCCTTAAAAAGGAAGGTAAGAGTTAAATATAGATAATTTTTATGAATTTGGTATTTTTGGGGCCGCCGGGATCTGGAAAAGGGACTCAGGCATCTATGTTAGCAAAAAGTTTTGGTGACAAAGCAATTCACCTTTCTACTGGAGAGTTGCTAAGAACTGAAATCAATAAAAATAGCGAAATTGGCTTGACGGTTGACGAATATATGAAAGCTGGAAAGTTAGTTCCAGATAAGGATATTTTTAATATAATTGAGCAAAATCTTAGTTTTTATACCGAAGCTGAGATTTTGATCTTTGATGGATTTCCAAGAACTTTAGCTCAAGCCTTGAGGTTAGAAGAGATTTTTTTACAAAAAGAATTAAAAATTGATATAGTTTTTAACTTTTTAATCGATAAAAATACTTTAGTTAAGAGGGTTTGTGGTAGGTTTTCTTGTAAAAATTGTGGACTTGGATATAATATTTATTCTAATCCGACCATGATAGAGGGCGTTTGTGATTCTTGTGGCTCAGGGTCTTTTGTAAAAAGGTTGGATGATAATGAGACAATTTTTGGCGACAGATTATCTGTTTATGAAGATTTGACATTTCCTTTGGTCGATTTTTATCAAAAAAAAGGCTTGTTATTTTCGATTAAAGCTGATATAGATCCTAAAGCTATTTTTAAAGAAATACACGGCGTTATAAGTGATTATAAATATAAAAAAAGAGGTTAAATTGGCTAGAATTTCTGGAGTTAATATTCCAAAGGAAAAGCGACTCGTTGTGGCTTTAACTTATATATATGGGGTTGGAAAATTTACCGCTAAAGATATTTGCAAAAAAGCGGAGGTCAATCAAGATACTAAGGTTTTGAATCTTTCCGAAGATGATTTGTCTAGGTTAAGAAGTGCTATAGAAGTTAGTTATCCAGTCCTAGAGGGTGATCTCAGGAGAAAAGTATCTTCCAACATTAAAAGATTAGTTGATATAGGTTGCTATAAAGGAATTAGGCATGTCAAAAAGCTCCCTGTTAGGGGGCAGAGAACTCATACTAATGCAAAGACTAGAAAAGGAAGGGGAGTTGCTATAGCAAACAAGAAAAAAGCGGTAAAATAATAAAAATATATGACAGAATCAAAATCTCAGACAAAAGAAAAGAAAGTAAGTCAAAAATCTCAACAAAGAAAAAAAAGAGTAGTTCTCAATGGAATTATTCATATATTTGCTAGTTTTAATAACACGATTGTTACTGCATCTGATGAGAGCGGTAATATTCTGTGCTGGTCTTCTTCTGGTAAGCATGGGTTTCGAGGTTCTAGAAAATCAACCCCCTATGCCGCTCAAGTTGCTACTCAGCAAGTCTTGTCTGTTGCAAAAGATTTTGGAATGCAGAACGCTATTGTGAGGGTTAATGGTCCTGGCGTTGGCAGGGAGGCAGCATTGCGAGCAATACAATCATCTGGACTTACTGTTGCCCTGATATCTGATTTGACTTATCATCCTCACAACGGATGTCGTCCAGCAAAGAGACGCAGAGTATAGACTTGTTTATTAATTAATCTGATTTTTATGTCGATTCTTAAGGAAAGCTGGCATTCTATGGTGAAGCCAAGCTCTGTTGTTATAAAAGATGGTTATAATGATATAACTAAATCGGTAATTGTTATGGAGCCTTTTTTTAGGGGTTTTGGAGATACATTAGGAAACTCGCTTAGAAGAGTCATGTTGTCATCCCTAAATGGATTTGCTGTAACCTCCGTTAAGATAGAGGGCGTTATGCATGAATACTCATCTCTGAATGGCGTTAGAGAGGATGTTCTGGATATAATAATGAATCTAAAAAATCTTTTTATTTCAAAGGCAGATTCTTCTCCTGTATCGCTGAGACTTAAATCTAATAAGGAAGGCCCTGTTTATGCTGGATCGATAGATCTCCCAAGTGATGTTAAAGTAATAAATAGAGATCTTCTGATCTGCACTATAGGAAAAGGAGGTGCTATAGATATGCAAATAAATTTTGAGTGCGGAAAGGGCTATGTTGTTGCGGATCGTTCAAAAAAAGAAGCTCAGGTAGGATTGATATATGTTGATGCTGTATTTAGTCCGGTTAAAAAAGTTTCATATAAAGTTGAAAATGCTAGAGTTGGGCAAATAACAGACTATGATAAGTTAATTTTTGATATTGATACAAATGGATCTATAACGCCACAAGATGCACTTGGCGTTGCAGCAAAAATACTTCAAGATCAACTTCAAGTTTTTATAAATTTTGATGTTGAAAAAATAGATGCTCCAGCAAAAAAAGACTCTACAACGGAGTTTGATTTTAATAAAAATTTACTAAAGACGATAGATGAGCTAGAATTGTCTGTTAGATCTTACAATTGTCTCAAGAATGAGAACATAGTGTATGTTGGGGATTTGGTCTCTAGAACGGAGTCGGAAATGCTTAAAACGGCAAACTTTGGCAGAAAGTCACTGAATGAGCTTAAGGATAACCTAAAAGCAATGGGACTTGGTTTTGGAATGAAATTAGTTAATTGGCCTCCAAAAAACATAGAGGATCTACTAAAATTGAAGAATAAGGAGTTTTAAATATGAATCACAGAATAAAAGGAAGGAAGTTGGGCAGAGATAGTTCTCATAGAAAGTCTCTAATGCGTAACTTGGCCATAGCTCTTTTTGAGAACGGCCTTATAAAAACAACTCTCCCTAAAGCCAAAGAATTAAGGCCTTTTGTTGAGAAAGTTATAAGCAAATCACGGGTCGATAATTTGTCCAATAGAAGACTTGTATTGTCTATATTAGGTTCTGACAAGGTTCATGATATTCTTTTTTCTCAAATAGGAAAGGGAGCCGCTTCTAGAAATGGCGGTTATGTTAGAATTTTAAAGTTTGGCTTTAGGTCTGGGGACAAAGCTCCAATGGCCATTGTGGAGCTGGTGGACAGGGACGCGAATTCTTTAAAAAATCAGAATAGCGCTGCGATAGAAAATTAACCAATATTTATTTATGACCAACTTTATCTTAAATTTTAATAAAAAACAGGTTGAGGAAATAAAATCCTCTAGGGGGTTTGATTTGCCGTTATTTAATGTCGGAGATACGGTAAGTGTTAAATATAAAATTTCCGAAGGTGGCAATTCAAGGATTCAGGCCTTTAATGGGGTTGTTATAGCTAAATCAAAAAGTTCTAATAATATTTCGGCAACTTTTTCTGTAAGAAAAATCAGTAGCGGAGTTGGGGTTGAGAGGAAGTTTCATGTTTACTCGCCGATGATTGCTGGAGTTGAAGTTTTAAAAAGAGGCGTGATTCGCAGGGCAAAGCTATATTATTTAAGAAGTTTAACTGGAAAAGCTTCTAGAATTAAAGAAAAGCTAGACTTTGCTGTTTAGTTTTTTTGAATGGCTGTAATTTTTTTTGTTATATTAAAAAAAGGTAGAAGCTTTTTGTTTCTACCTTTTTTGTTGTTTTCAGTTGCTTGTTTTTATTCTGAGAGCTCGGGAAAGTTAACCATGCACGAATCTTCTTCTGGAGGGGTTAGGTATTTTTTATTTACTGTTGAGGATAGTTTTATTGCAAAAAACTCCAATTCTCCCGCCGATGAAGAACATCCAAAGATGACAAAAGCGGAAGCTGATTTATTAAAAATTCTTTTAAAAAAGCAAAATTATTGCACCTCTGAAAAAGGTTTTTTGTTTGAAATAAGCTCTCGTCAAGAAAAAATATACGATATAACATTTGCTCACTTGATAGAAGAGAATTATAATGCGAGGCCAATTTCACCAAAAAGTTATTTTGGATTTTGTAACAAGTAACGCCTTAATAAAATTAATAAAACGCCAGCTATTTATATGAATGATTTTGTTTCTTTTTTTACTTTAAGAACTTTTTTGGTTTTTGCTTCAACGGCATTCTCACTGTTATTTTTGATGATGGTTCTAAATATTGTTACGGTTGATGAGGTTGTTGTTATACTTGATATGTCTCCTCAAGCCGCAAGTGCATTCAAGCTTGTTGTTTCTAGAATACAGGAGGTTACGGGCAATATTGTGGAAATAATCTCGCAATTATTGCAAAAGTTGTTTGGTTGGGCTGGCGTTGATGTTGATGTAAGCAAAATAAAAATTGATGTTAATCAGGGTAAAAAATAAATCGCCAAAAAATGCTTGGAGCGGCTTTTAATCTAGTCAGATTACTTTTACTTTTTCTACTCTTTGCCCCAATAGCTTTTTTTTCAAAAAATCGTGCAATTTATTTATTTTTAAGAAGTGCTGGACCATCTTTTTTAAAGCTTGGTCAAATTGCTTCATCTAGGCCAGATGTTGTTGGAGTTGGCTTAGCATCTCTTTTGTCTTCTTTTCAAGATCGTGCCAAATCTTTTTTTGTTACAAAAATAGTTCATGAAGAATTCGGAAATTCTTTTGATAAAGAGTTTCTGGAATTTGATTTTTGCCCCTCTGCTTCGGCCTCAATTGCTCAAGTTCACAAGGCAAAATTAGTTAGTGGTGAATTTGTGGCTGTTAAAATTTTGCGACCAAAAATTCAAATTCACATGGCTCGCGATATTGCGAGCCTTCGTTTTTTGGCTTTTCTTATTCGAAAAATATTCCCATTTTTGTCAAAATTTTTGCAAGACATTGCTGCACTTTTGGAAGGGGTTTCCAGAAGCGAATTAGATTTGCTGCTTGAGGCGGCAAATGCTTCAAAATTGCGCGAAGACATGAAATTGGTTGATGGATTTTATGTTCCAAAGGTTTATTGGAATCTTTCTTCGTCAAGAATTTTGGTTTTGGAATGGATTGATGGGATTCCTTTTTCTAATGAGGGCGCTTTATTAAAAAGCCATTTTGATAAAAAAAAGATCGCAGAAAATTTGGTGATTAGCTATTTTAATCAGGTTTATGTTGCCGGTTTTTTTCATGCCGACATGCATCCTGGAAATTTATTTTTGATGAAAAATGGTGATATTGCCGTTGTTGATTTTGGGATAATGGGAAATATTGACAAAAAAACTCGATTAGCAATCGCCGAAATACTTATTGGCTTTTTAGAGAAGAACTATCTTCGAGTAGCGGAAATTCATGTGGAAGCGGGATTGGTGCCAAAAGAAACTAATATTTCCAACCTTGCCTTATCTTGTCGAAAAATTGGCGAAACCATTGTTGGATCTGATGTTAAAGATATTTCCGTGGCAAAGCTTTTATCGAATTTGATCGCAATGACTCGTGATTACAAGATGGAAGCTCGTCCCGAATTGCTTTTGTTGCAAAAGACTATTTTGTTAGTTGAGGGTGTTGGAGTTAGGCTGGATCCTAATTTGAATATATGGAATTTGGCTCGGCCTTGGGTTAAAGATTGGGCTAAAAAAAATATTGGCTTTGATGCCAAAATTCGCGATGCTGTGCTTAATTTAATTAGCTTGGGAAAAAGTTTTTTGCGTAATTTGCAATAAGTGCAAAAATCAGAACATTCTTCGATAATTAACTTATCAAGTCTCGCCAACATTCTGAACCGCGCCACCTTTTTAACAAATTATCCTTTCAAATTAACTGGCACCGTCCCCCAAATTTTTGACACTTTCTCCCTTTCTAAATTGATTTAAATTCAGCTAAAGTTTTTGGTTTTGGTTGGATAATTTTAATCATCAAGTTTAGGAGAAATTATGCCAAAGGACTATTTGGCGCTTAGTGAAGTTTAAAAAAGAAATTGTTGCTCGTGCTTCAGAAAATGGTGAATGAGTTCCTGATTTAGCCAAAGAGTTCAATGTTCATTCCAAAACGATTTACAATCTATTGGGGCGTCAAGCTAACAAAGCTGGTGCCTTGATGAGCTAACAAAGGTAAGCTATTTATAAATGCTGAGCTTACGATTTTAGAATGGATAAATTTTGCGCGCTAATCAAAACATTATTGATCCAAAAATAATCTTATCCATAGCGTACTTTCTTTCGAATGTTAAAAAAGAAGAATCGTATCAATCTTGCAAAGCTTTAACTTTACTTCTTTTTTTGAAGGTTAAGTTATGAGCTATTCAATTAGCTTTGCTAAAGACGATCGAACTACGAAGAGAGGAGCTGAAATTGTGGTGAAGTTTTATTGAAGTGAGTTTTTAAGAAATGCTGGAAATTGCTTCGGAAAATATCGGCGCGAAACAGATATTTTGTAAAAAAATAAAGAATTGTGAAAACAGAATTAACTGGGATAAGGTCCATGATGCCGTTGCGCAGAATCGTATTATTGTGGCTAAGATTGGCGCGATAAGTTTTAGAAAATTTTATTACACATAATTTATGAAAAATTCACCTACCAATGAACGGGTTCCACAAAATATTATAACTTTTGTGCAAGAGGGCACGACTCACACGATTAATTTTGAAAGAGAGCCAGGGCGTAAATTAGGGTCGGTTAATGTGGCTCAGTGCCATATTTTAGAAATTAACAATCGCGATGCTAACAACAAAAGAACCGTAATGTCTTTGTCTCACTTCACGGTTTTTCACTTGATTAATCAAGAATATACCGATGCCAGCATGAAGGTGGTGATAGATAATTTTATTGCTAATGGTGGAAATTTGAGCAATGCTCAATTTATAATTTACGGCGGCGTCGAGGGAGAAAATGGTGATCAAAGAGATTTTTTAAAATCGGCAATTTCTAAAATTTGTCCAAGCGTTTCAGTTGAAGAGCCTGAAAGTCACGCGTCAAAAAGATCGCCAACTCCTTTTGGCCATAACGAATCCATTGATTACTTATTTGATTGCGAAGTGGTCACATTTAGAAAGGCTGGGTTTTCGGACGATGAATATCTGGATGAGGTGTCGGAAAATTTAAAAGATAATGAAGGCAAGTTAGATAAAAAAAAGGTTGATACTTATCAGGATTTTATGAGCGAACAGTGGCAGAATGTAGGAAGAGCGATCGAATCGCAAACAGGAAAAATAGTGAACGATCTAATTAATGGTGAAAGAAATCTAAATAGCATATTTCGTAAAATTGAGGCGAACAAGAATGATCCGGTGAAAATTGAAGAGCTTTTTAATGAGATTAAATCTCAGGTCGGCCTAATGTCGCTAAAAGTTTGCGACAGAAACGGTTTAATACCAAGACAGCGAGAAGGCATAAGGCCAATCGAAAGCGCCAAACTGGATAAGGAATTACCTAATAAGGATCGCTCTTGGGCCAAGTCTTAACCGATTTTTACAAATCTTAGATTTCCGGTTGTTTATACTAAATTAGTTCGCGCTGAAAAAGCGACCTCGCAACCCAAGATCTCTTAGTTCAATATTTATCGAAGATCTTATTGACGTAACGCATGAGGATTTTTAGCAAATCTGATTTACCACTTTCGTCTGACTTTCCAATCTCGAAGAGCCGAATGGCTTAATTATTAACAATATAACCAAACAATATGCCTAATAAAGCAGAAAGCTCGCAAAAATTATTGGATACCGTAAACAGAGGTAACAAAGAAGCCGTAAAAAATCTTCTAAAGCTAGGACCAAATGAAATAGATGTTAATGCTAAGGATAATGATGGCGAAACCGCTTTGCATTGCGCTGTAAAATGGCATTATATCGAGATTATTAGGGCGCTTTTAAAGGATGAGAGAATTGATGTTAATGCTAAAGATAATGGTGACCAAACCGCTTTGCATTACGCTATGGTATTTGCTCGTAATGAGAATCGCGTTGAGATTGTTACTCTACTTTTGGATAAAAAAGCTGATATTAATGCTCAGAATATTTATGGCAAAACCGCTTTAGATTTCGCTTCAAGAAACGGTCATGAAGATGTTATTGAGATGCTTCAAGAAAGGATGTCTCAGCAAGCATCCAGTGCTTCTGAGCTTCCACCTTCGCCACCAACAACAGAAGAAAGATTGGGCGCTTCCGAGACTCCACCTCCGCCACCACCATCAGAAGCAAGATTGGGCGCTTCCGAGACTCCACCTCCGCCACCACCAACAGAAGCAAGATTGGGCGCTTCCGAGACTCCACCTCCGCCACCAACAACAGAAGCAAGATCGGGCGAATCTGAGACTCAACCCTCATCAAGGCCATCAGGAGCAATATTATTGAATAACAACAAGGGCTTAGGAAATTCTAGAGAAGGCCCAGAAAGATAAAAATCCCATCTCCAAAATAACAATAAAGTTGGGTCAGCTCATTTTTAAAAAAGCCTATTGCTCTCAAACTAAGTAGTTTATCTCAAAATACCCACAACCTATTCTCCCGCTTAACTATGTAGCGGTTTTTCTAAGGTTTTTTTGTCGAAAATTGAGTGCTTATCATTCATTTCCCGGCAAATTTTTTAGTAAAATCGCAGTAAAATCATAAAAGCCTCCTCGACCAATAATCGTCAAAATGATCTTTTTCGCGGAAGGTTGAGCAACGAGCTTAATCCAAAAATGAGCTTCTAGTTTTTGGCAGGGAGATCCTATGGGATGAGTTGGAGGTTCAATTTGCCGGATCTTTACCAATCAGACACAAGAGTTGGTTGTTAGCCTCTCAAGTCAATTCGTTTAATGATCAGGATTCTTTTGTTGCAACATCTGCACAATCTTTCCGATGAACAAATTGTGCGTAACTGGGTAAAAAACTCTTGCTGGCAGAGCTTCTGCAGCTAATACTTGTCTTGACGAATAGGAATTGCCAATTAATCCATCACCCCAGCCTTGGCAATTTTTAAATCATCAATCTAAAGCCAGCACATAAAAGCTACGGGCTAAAATCTAGAGCATAAAATCCCCTTCAGAATCCAGAAATTAATTTTGAAACATCATGACAGAAACAAATACCTTTACCAATTTTCTAAAACAGGAAATTGAGAAACGAGAAAATGAATCATTAAATTTTTCTGATGCGCTCGCAACTTTGCAAGATGATCTTGATAAAGAAATACCTTCTGAAAATGGGTTTTTGAAAGAGGATTATGATTTTTATGCACAACTCAAAAGTGACAATAAAAAATATGTGGGTAGCGATAAAGATAATGCTCGAAAAGAATTAAAAAAAGAGCTTAATAAATTATTTAAAAAAATAACAAATAAGTACCCAGAAGAAAAAGACTCTATAGCTTTGCTAAAAAATGATTTAATCAGCAAAGTTGATGATGAAGCTTCTGTTAAAGACGTTCCCCACCTAGCCCATCTAACAATAAAATTCTTTATTGGGATAGAGAATATTAAAGATGAGTCACAAAAAAAATATTGTCTTTGCCAATTCCCAATGAAAAAAAAGGCTGAATATGCGCAGTCCGGAGGCCTTCCTGCTCGCTTAAATTTAGCACTAATGTCTCTTAACCCCAATAATATCGATCTATCTCGCGCCTATAGTTCAGCAGTTTTACAATCCAAATTAAATACCGGGACCAAGGTTCATACTCAATCAATTATTAACAGCTTGTTTGGGATTAACTTGAAAGATGAATATTTTCATTTGCCGATAAACGCTTTTAGCAACCAAAAATTGTGGCAGGCTTATTTAACTTACCATCAAGTTTTTAAACAGCAGTTTGAATCTCAACAAGAAGTTTACAAAAATAAATTAAATGATTTGGCAGCGCTATTTGACAAGGCAAATGATGCTAACGATTTAAAAGATTTTACTACAGAAGCATGCAATCTCTTTGGGATAAATTATAGTGATTTTATCGATCCTACAAAAACTTCTTTGAGCGAAGAAAGAGCTAAAAAAATCTTAGAAAAAAAAGCTAAACTTTATTACCCAAAAGGACTTACTTTGCCCAATGTGCTTTCTTTAGAAGAGGCTGATGTAGGATCTGCTTCTGCCTCCTCTTCCATTAAAGATAATTCAAATGCACCAGAAGAGTTGAAGCTTTTAATTAAGGATTTCTATAGCTACGAAACAGCTGCAGAAATGAGAAAAATTTTGCACGATAATAACAGTGCCGCTGATGATAAAAATGTTCTGATCAACTATTTGTGGATAAATGCAATGCAGAATAGCTACTCAGCATTTTTTTTGCCCAATGAAGAAGAGCTAATCGATTCAATAAAAAACAATAATAAAATCGAGCCTTCTCTAAAAGAAGCGCAGAGAAATTTAATCGGGTCTTTAAGTCCTTTAGATAATCAAGATAAAAATTCCATCCTAACCAACATTAAGTTAGTGGATATAAAAGAAAGATTGCCCGAATTGGCACCCACAAATTATGAACAATTGCTACTTGTTGCCGCAGAAAATAATCGCAAAGCAATAGTTGAGGCTCTTTTGGAGAGTGGAGAAATTAACAATGAGCAAATCAATGCAATCGATAGAAATGGCTTCACCGCTTTAATGTTGGCTGCAAGAAATGGTCACACAGAAATAGCTGAAGCTCTTTTAGATAAAGGAGCTGCAATTGATATAGCTGATAAGAATGGCAACACCTCTTTAATGTGGGCTGCAGGCTGTGGTCACACAGAAACAGTCAAGACTCTTTTGGATAGTAACAAAATAAGCGATGAGCACATCAATGCAAAGAATAAAGATGGCTACACCGCTTTAATGTTTGCTGCAGCCAATGGTCACGCAGAAATAGCTGGAGTTCTTTTAGACAAAGGAGCTGCAATTGATATAGCTGATAAGAATGGCTTCACCTCTTTAATGTGGGCTGCAAGAAATGGTCACACAGAAACAGTTAAGACTTTTTTGGATAGTAACAAAATAAGCGATGAGCACATCAATGCAAAGAATAAAGATGGCTACACCGCTTTAATGTTTGCTGCAGCCAATGGTCACGCAAAAATAGCTGAAGCTCTTTTAAATAGAGGAGCTGTAATTGATATAGCTGAGAATAAGAATGACTTCACCGCTTTAATGTTGGCCGTATTCTTTGGTCGCACAGAAATAGTTAAGACTTTTTCGGATAATAAAAGAGTTGGTAATGAGCACATCACTGCAATCAATAAATATGGCTACACCGCTTTAATGTTGGCTGCAGGCAATGATAGCACAGAAATAGTCAAGACTCTTTTGGATAGTAACAAAATAAGCGATAAGCACATCAATGCAAAGAGTAAAGATGGCTTCACCGCTCTAATGATTGCTGCAGCCAATGGTCACGCAAAAATAGCTGAAGCTCTTTTAAATAGAGGGGCTGCAATTGATATAGCTGATAAGAATGGCAACACCGCTTTAATGTTGGCCGTATTATTTGGTCGCACAGAAACAGTTAAGACTTTTTTGGATAGTAACAAAATAAGCGATAAGCACATCAATGCAAAGAATAAAGATGGCTACACCGCTTTAATGTTGGCCAAAAAAAATGATCACAAAGAAATAACTGATGCCCTTTCAAAAAGAAACGAAAAAGTTAGTAATGAGCACATCAATGCAATCAATATAGATGGCACCACTTATTTAATCTTAGCTGCAAGGGCGGGCCAAAGGAAAATAGTTAAGAATCTTTTGCGTGATGGAGCTGAAATTAATAAAGCTGATAAGAATGGCAACACCGCTTTAATGTGGGCCTCATTAGCTGGTAACGCAGAAACAGCCAAGACTCTTTTGGATGAAGGAGCTGCAATTGATATAGCTGATAAGAATGGCAACACCGCTTTAATGTGGGCCGTATTATTTGGTCATACAGCAATAGTTAAGGCTTTTTTGGATAGTAACAAAATAAGCGATGAGCACATCAATGCAATCAATAAAGATGGCAACACCGCTTTAATGTTGGCTGCAAAATTTGGTGACACAGAAATAGCTGGAGCTCTTTTAGATAAAGGAGCCAAAATTGATATAGCTGATAAGAATGGCAACAACGCTTTAATGTTGGCTGCAGGCAATGGTCGCACAAAAATAGTCAAGACTCTTTTGGATAGTAACAAAATAAGCGATGAGCAAATCAATGCAACCAATGAAGATGGCAACACCGCTTTAATGTTGGCTGTGAGCTATGGTCACACAGAAACAGTTAGGACTCTTTTGGATAGTAACAAAATAAGCGATGAGCACATCAATGCAATCAATGAAGATGGCAACACCGCTTTAATGTTGGCCATAATATTTGGTCACACAGAAATAGCTAAGACTATTTTGGATAGTGACAAAATAAGCGATGAGCACATCAATGCAATCAATATAGATGGCAACACCGCTTTAATTTGGGCCTCATCATTTGGTCGCACAGAAATAGTTAAGACTCTTTTGGATAGTAACAAAATAAGCGATGAGCACATCAATGCAATCAATATAGATGGCAACACCGCTTTAATGTTGGCCATAATATTTGGTCACACAGAAACAGCTAAGACTATTTTGGATAGTAACAAAATAAGCGATGAGCACATCAATGCAATCAATGAAAATCGCTTCAACGCTTTAATGTTGGCAACGGAAAGGGATTATGCAGAAATAGTTATGACTCTTTTGAATAGAGGAACTAAAATTGATAATGAATCCAACGACCTTGAAACAATTGATCGTTTCGTTAACAATTTTCTTAATCCCAAAACATCGGAAGAAGTTGAAACTAACGAACATCAATCGAAAAAAGTTCGACATAACCCTAGCGAAGAAGTTAATATTGTTAACCAACAACCTCCTTATTCACAACATCCCATTCCTAACCCACCAAGTCAAATTCCTAACCTACCATCTGCTCCGCCACAACCTGGCGATCACGATACTCCTTCAAGCAGCCCAACAAGCACAAATCTTTCAGGAGGGGTCTCGAGACAACAAAAAGATCAAGAACCTTCCAACCATCTGTAACGCGCAATAACTCAAACTTAATCTGACCGTCTAAAAATTCGGAGTGTCAGATCAAGTTTGAGCCATTACAAGTTATTGCATTCAGCTCATTTTTAAAAAAACCTACTGCTCTCAAACTAAGTAGCTGACCCACAACTCAACACCATATCCAGCTCTCAGTTTGACATTTAAATCTTAATCTATCTTTTTTTGACGGTCGATTAACTATCCCCGCAGGTCTTATTGATATAACGCATGAAGATCTCAGTAAGGCCGATTTCCACTTTCGTCTGACTTTCCAATCTCGAAGAGTCGAATGGCTTAATTATTAACAATATAACCAAGCAATATGCTTAATAAAGAAGTAAATGTCTTAATAAGAAAAGAACAAAACTCAAAAAGATTATTAGAGGCCATAAAAGGAGGTGACAAAGAAGCTGTAAAAAATCTTCTAAAGCTAGGACCAAATGAAATAAATATTAATGTTAAGAATCGGTATGGCCAAACCCCTTTGCATGAAGCTGTAGAAAATGGTCATAAAGAGATTGTTGAGGTGCTTTTAGAGGAGAAGAGAATTAATGTTAATGCTAAGGATTGGCGTGAAAGAACCGCTTTGAATCTAGCTTTAAGAGACTGTCGTGACGATATTGTTGAGATGCTTAAACAAAGGATGCGACAAAAAGAAAACTCGCAAAACTTATTCGATGCCGTAAACAGAGGTAACAAAGAAGCTGTAAAAAATCTTCTAGAGCTAGGACCAGACGAAATAGATATTAATGATCAGGATAAAGAAAATGGCGCAACCGCGTTACATCTCGCTTCATTTATAGGCCATATTGATATTATTCGGATGCTTTTAGAAGAAGGTGCCGATCTTGATGTTGTGAATGATGATGGCAAAACCCCTTTACATAGAGCTGCAGAAAATGGTTATACCGAGACTGTTAAACTACTTTTAAAAGAAGGAGCTAATATTCATGCTCGTGATGATTATGGCAGAACCCCTTTGCATAGAGCTGCACAAAATGGTCATACCGAGACTGTTAAACTACTTTTAACAGAAGGAGCTAATATTCATGCTAAGGATAATGATGGCAAAACCCCTTTGCATAGAGCTGCAGAAAATGGTCATACCGAGAATATTAAACTACTTTTAAAAGAAGAAGCTAATATTAATGCTGATGTTGGTTTTGGCAGAACCCCTTTGCATATAGCTGCAGAAAATGGTCGTACCGAGACTGTTAAACTACTTTTAAAAGAAGGAGCTAATATTCATGCTCGTGATGATTATGGCAGAACCCCTTTGCATATAGCTGCAGAAAAAGGCTGTACCGAGACTGTTGAACTACTTTTAAAAGAAGGAGCTGATATTCATGCTAAGAGTAATTCTGGCGAAACCGCTTTGTATCAAGCTGTAGAAAATGGTCGTACCGAGACTGTTAAACTACTTTTAAAAGAAGAAGCTAATATTAATGCTGATGTTGGTTTTGGCGAAACCCTTTTGCATATAGCTGCAAGAAATGGTCATACCGAGACTGTTAAACTACTTTTAAAAGAAGGAGCTAATATTAATGCTCAGAATAAGCGTCGCCAAACCCCTTTACATATAGCTGCATTAATGGGTCGTACCAAGACTGTTGAACTACTTTTAAAAGAAGGAGCTAATATTAATGCTCAGGATGATTATGGCGAAACCGCTTTTCATGAAGCTGCAGAAAATGGTTATACCGAGAATAATATTAAACTACTTTTAAAAGAAGGAGCTGATATTAATGCTCAGAATAAGCATGGCAAAACCGCTTTACATAAAGCTGCAGAAAAAGGTCGTACCGAGACTGTTAGACTGCTTTTAGACAAAGGAGCTGATATTCATACTAAGGATAATGATGGCAGAACCGCTTTTCATCAAGCTATAATTAGTGATAGTGTTGAGTCTGCCGAGCTACTCTTGGAAAGAAAAATCGATATTAATGCTAAAGATAATAATGGCCAAACCGCTTTGCATTGCGCTATGGTATTTGCTCGTGATGAGAATCGCGTTAAGATTGTTACTCTACTTTTGGATAAAAAAGCTGATATTAATGCTCAGAATAATACTGGCCAAACCGCTTTGCATTACGCTATACAACGGAATTATACCGAGATTATTAGGGAGCTTTTAAAGGATGAGAGAATTGATATTAATGCTAAAGATAATAATGACCAAACCGCTTTGCATTACGCTATGGCATTTGCTCGTAATGAGAATCGCGTTGAGATTGTTACTCTACTTTTAGATAAAAAAGCTGATATTAATGCTCAGAATATTCATGGCAAAACCGCTTCAAATTTCGCTTCAGCACGAGGTCATGACGATGTTGCTGAGATGCTTAAAGTTAAAGAAAAGATGTCTCAGCAAGCATCCAGCGCTTCCGAGACTCCACCTTCATCAAGGCCATTAGAAGCAAGATTGAGTAAAATAAAAAACTCGAAAAGCTTATCAGGTGCCGTAAACAGAGGTGACAGAGAAGTCGTAAAAAATCTTCTAGAGCTAGGACTAGATGAAATAGATGTTAATGCTAAGAATATTCATGGCAGAACCCCTTTGCATGAAGCTGCAGAAAATGGTTATACCGAGACTGTTGAACTACTTTTAAAAGAAGGAGCTAATATTAATGCTCAGGATAGCTCTGACGAAACCCCTTTGCATAAAGCTGTAGAAAATCGTTATACCAAGACTGTTAAACTACTTTTAAAAGAAAGAGCTAATATTAATGCTCAGAATAAGAGTGGCAGAACCGCTTTGCATACAGCTATAAATTGTAATAATGTCGAGTCTGTTAAACTGCTCTTGGAAAAAGAAATCGATATTAATGCTCAGGATAATAATGGCAAAACCCCTTTGCATCAAGCTTTATTAACGGGTCGTACCAAGACTGTTAAACTACTTTTAAAAAAAGGAGCTAATATTAATGCTCAGGATAATAAGGGCAAAACCCCTTTGCATTACGCTGTACAACGGAATTATACCGAGATTATTAGGGAGCTTTTAAATGATGAAAGAATTGATATTAATACTAAGGATAATTCTGGCAAAACCGCTTCATATTACGCTTCAGCACGAGGTCGTAACGATGTTGCTAAGATGTTTAAAGAAAAGATGCCTCAGCAAGCATCCAGCGCTTCCGAGACTCCACCTCCGCCACCAACAACAGAAGCAAGATCGGGCGCTTCCGAGACTCCACCTCCGCCACCAACAACAGAAGCAAGATCGGGCGCTTCTGAGCTTCCACCTCCGCCACCAACATCAGAAGCAAGATTGAGTAAAGCAGAAAACTCGAAAAACTTATTCGATGCCATAAAAGGAGGTGACAAAGAAGATGTAAAAAATCTTCTAGAGCTAGGATCAGATGAAATAGATATTAATGCTAAGGATAATTATGGCTGTACCGCTTTGTATAAAGCTGTACAGAAAGGAGCTGAGCATAATGCTACGAGGTATAAATATGGAAAATACAGTTCGAATGAGATTATCATCCTCCTGTTGGAAAAAGGAGCTGATCCTAATATTCAAACTGCATCTTTTGGCGAAGCCCCTTTGCATGAAGCTGTAAGGAGGGGTTATTCTGATATTATTAAACCACTTTTGAACAAAGGAGCTGATCCTAATTTGCAGAATAAAAATCATGGCAACACTGTTTTGCATTCTGCTGCAACGAATCATTGTATCGATGATGTTAAAGAACTTTGCGTGACAACAACAAAAGCGATCAATTTTAATGCTAAAAATAACTATGGCAACACCGCTTTGCATGAAGCTGTAGCTCATAATAATGTCAATCTTGTTGAACTACTCTTGGAAAAAGAAATCGATATTAATGCTCAGAATAATAATGGACAAACCCCTTTGCATTACGCTATACAACGGAATTATACCGAGATTATTAGGGCGCTTTTAAATGATGAAAGAATTGATATTAATACTAAGGATAATTCTGGCAAAACCGCTTCAGATTTCGCTTCAGCACTAGGTCGTAACGATGTTGCTGAGATGCTTAAAGTTAAAGAAATGATGTCTCAGCAAGCATCCAGCGCTTCCGAGACTCCACCTCCGCCACCAACAACAGAAGCAGGATCGGGCGAATCTGGGACTCAACCCTCACCAAATCCATCAGGAGTAAGATTGGGTGAAGGTTTAGGTTTAGGAAATTCTGAAAAAGGCCCAGACTCAAAAAGCCCAGACTCAACAGGTCGCAATTAGATAAAAATCAACAATAAGATAACCATGAGAAAACATCGTTCACACTTTGGAATATATGGCTGCATCAAAAGAGATGATTCAATTTTGCTAATCAAGAAAGCTCGTGGTCCATATGAAGGAATGTATGATTTGCCAGGGGGAAGCCCCGAAGAAAATGAAACCAATGAAAAAACTTTTATCCGTGAAATAAAAGAAGAAACTGGTCTAGAAGTTAGGTCCTACAAAAAATTGAATGATCAGGTAATTACTAATTTTTATGAATACTCTCTAGGCGGAGAAGATTTCTTACTAAAACATTCGGCCATGTTTTATATGTCAGAGCGTTATATCGGTAATATTAAAACTACTTCCGATGGGAAAGATTCTCATGGTGCTGAGTGGGTTAAAATTTCAGATTTATCTCAGGTTAAATGTTCGCCTTTAGTTACAACTCTGGTTTCTAGGTTTGAACTTCAAATTAAAATTGATCAAAGAAGAAAAATTTGTACATCAGAGGATGGTGAAACTCCCAAATTGCAATAGCTCAAACTTGATCCGACACTCCGAATTTATAAAATGTTGCAGCGCTACCAATCCAGTAATAATCGACGCTTATAAAAAGTACCTAATTCTTGTGGAGAAAACTCTAATACACATAAAAGCCGCTTTTACATATCGAAAAAATATGCAGAGATTTTCTATAAATTGGATTGTTGAAGGTTTTGAAAGGCTCGAATGTGCTTTTTCTATTTGGTTATAAAGCCAATTCTAAGCGTGTTTTAATTTATAACTGAAAGATTTATTACTTTCGCGAATCTCTGATTTTTCGAAGCAATTCATTCACCATGTTTGGATTGGCCTGTCCCTTGCTTGCTTTTAAGCTTTGTCCAACAAAAAATCCGTGAAGCTTTTCATCGCCAGCTAAGTATTTGGCGAATTGATCGGCGTTGGCAGCAATTACTTCATTAATGATTTTTTCGATAGCGCCGGAATCAGAAACTTGTTTTAAGCCTTTAGATTCAACGATTGACGCCGCTGATTCGCCGTTTTCCACCATAAAATCTAAAACATCTTTGGCAATTTTTCCTGATATTTCGCCGCTTTTTATCAAATCTAAAAGTCCGATTAAATTCGTTGCCGAAACTTTAAGGTTTTCGAAGTTAATGCCGAGTTTATTCATGCGTCCAAACAGCTCGACTGTAAGCCAAGTGACGCATAAGCGCGGCTCGTGTTTTTGAATAAGTTGTTCGAAGTAAGTCGAGATTTCTTCATCAGCAGTCAAAACGCCGGCATCATATTCAGTAAGGCCAAGGCTGTTAATATAGCGCTCTTTGCGGGCTTGCGGCAGTTCGGGAAGCGTCTTTTTAATCTTATCAACAAATTCTTGCGAAAGCACAAGTGGCGGGAGGTCGGGATCTGGAAAGTAGCGATAATCCATCGCGTCTTCTTTGCTGCGCATTGTTCTGGTTTCTCCTGTTAGTGCGTCAAAAAGACGAGTTTCTTGATCGATTTTTCCACCATTTTCAATGATCTCAACTTGGCGTGCGGCCTCAAATTCTATGGCGCGAGCTATGTTACGCATTGAGTTGAGGTTTTTGATTTCGCAACGAGTTCCAAGTTTTTGTTCTCCGACTTTTTTGACCGAAACATTTGCGTCGCAGCGCAAATTTCCTTTTTCCATGTCGCCATCAGAAGTTCCAAGGGCTCGTACGATTCCACGAATTGTTTTTACATATTCAGCCGCTTCAAAAGGCGAGTTCATGTCGGGCTTTGAAACAATTTCCATTAAAGCAATTCCACAACGATTTAGATCAATTAAAGACATTGTTGGATGTTGATCGTGAATTGATTTTCCAGCATCTTGTTCAAGGTGAATGCGTTCAATGCGAATGGTTTTTTTATTGCCATCTTCAAGAGTTATTTCAACTGCACCTTCGCCAACTATTGGGTCAAAAAATTGCGAAATTTGGTAACCTTGCGGAAGGTCGGGATAAAAATAATTTTTACGATCAAAGGCTGATTTTAGGTTGATTTGGGCGTTAATGCCAAGACCAGTTTTGACTGCTTGCTTTACGCATTCTTCATTAATAGTTGGTAACATGCCTGGCATGGCGGCGTCAACTAATGATACTTGTGAATTTTGTGATGCGCCAAATTGAGTCGCGGCGCGTGAAAATAGCTTTGATTGCGAAGCAACTTGGGCATGTATTTCGCAACCGATTACGATTTCGTAGGCGTTGTTTTTGCCTTGGATTATGTAGGTCATTTTATAAAGCTAAAAATAAGGTCAGGTTAATTACAGATAAGGTTGCGATTGTCGATAGCGTTACAATCATACCACTAATGCGGAAGTAAAAATTTTCTTTTTTACAGTTAATGCCATAGGCGTGAAAAATTCTTCCCAAGATGAATAAAGTTCCGCAAATGTTCAGAATGGCAGTATTTGTTTCGCCAATTTCGGAAATGATAAAAAGAATTAAAAATATTGGCGCTGATTGGCAAAAGTTTGATTGCGAGGCAATTGCTCTTTGTAATTCAATGTTGCCGCCATCGCCAATTGATATTTTTTGCAAGCGACGAACCTTAATAACCCTAATTGTTAGAGCGATAAAAATTAGGGCAAGTAAGGCCGCATATAATGAAACGATCATGTTAATTTGCGTCTATTTCTAAAGATTCGATTGCAGCACCTTCGGAATTTTCATCTCCAACCTCGGCATCATCAACCTCTTTGTTGCCAGTGTGGGCAACGCGTGCAACTGAAACAACGGTTTCATCAGAAGTTTTTATTAGAGTAACTCCTTGAGTGTTGCGACCAGAGATGCGCACTGAGCCAACTTCGCTTCTAATCAAAGTTCCTTTGTTGGTGATGATCATAATTTGATCTTCACTTTCAATTGGGAAGCTAGCAACAACATTGCCGTTGCGTTTTGAGGTGATGATGTTGGTTATTCCAGATCCGCCGCGGTTGGTGATGCGATATTCGTAAGCGGAAGATCTTTTGCCAAAACCGTTCTCGGTGATTGTCAAAATGAATTCTTCATTTTCAGCCATTTCTTCAATTTTGCTTTGAGGCAGTTCTGCGCCAGAAATTTGCGGCAAATCCTTTGGTTGAATTAATAGATCATCCGAAGGGTTTTGCTGTAATTTTTTATTGTAAATAATTGCATCGCGCAGCGCTAATCTTTGTTCTAGGTCTATTTTTAAATATTTGTCTTTGATTTCCGAATCTTCGCCAGCATGTTTTAAAATCGACATCGCAATTACTTTATTGCCATCTTCTAGTTTTATGCCGCGAACGCCAGTGGAATTGCGACTTTGGAATAGGCGCAATTTTTCTGCGGGGAAGCGTATGCATTTACCATCGCGCGTTGAGAGTAAAATATCATCTTGTTCAGTGCATAAATTAACGCCAATTAAAGCTTCATCACCTTCAAGTTTCATGGCTATTTTGCCGCTTGATCTGATGTCGATAAATTGATCCATTGAATTTCTTCTAATATCGCCATTTGAGGTGGCAAAAACGATACTTAAATCTTGCCACCTTGATTCGTCTTCTGGCAAAGCAAGAATTGTGGAAATTTTTTCATCTTGATCGAGCGGAAGAAGGTTTACCAAAGCTCTGCCGCGCGCTTGAGGGCTTCCAAGTGGTAATTTGTAAGTTTTAAGGCGATAAACCTTACCTTTATTTGAGAAGAATAAAATTGGCGTGTGGGTATTGGTAACAAAAATATCGGTTGCGATGTCTTCGTCGCGAACATCCATCGCGCTGCGACCTTTTCCGCCGCGTTTTTGCGTGCGATAAGCATTAAGGGCAACGCGCTTGATATAGCCATTCATGGTGGCAACAACGACCATATCTTCTTTTGGAATTAAATCTTCGATATCAATTTCTGATTCATTTTCTTCGATTGTTGAGCGGCGCGGAGTTGCAAATTGTTCTTTCACCTCGATTAATTCTTTTTGCACTAGTGCAGCCATTTTTAGTCGATCCGACAAAAGCGCGAGATATTCAGAAATTTCGGCGGCAAGAAGTTTTAATTCGTCGCTAATTTTTTCCATTTCAAGCCCAGTTAAGCGAGCTAGACGCATTTCAAGAATTGCCTTCGCCTGTATTTCGGTAAAATAAAATTGTCCGTCTTTGACAATATTTCCGCGATCCTGAACAAGATTTATGATGGTTTCAACTACGCCAACTGGCCATGAACGAGAAAGTAATCTTTCCTTTGCTTCGCTGACATCTTTTGAGCTTTTTATCAATTCAACAACTTCATCAATATTTGCCACCGCAACCGCTAATCCAATTAAAATGTGGGTTTTATCTCGCGCTTTTCCAAGTAAAAAGTTGGTGCGACGAGTTGTTACATCGAAACGGAAATTGGTAAATATTTTAATGACATCTAAAAGATTCATCAATTGTGGCTTTCCGTGGTTTAGCGCCAACATATTAACGCTAAAATTACTTTGAAGTTCGGTGAAGCTGTAAAGTTGGTTAATTATAACTTCTTCCATGGCGTCTTTGCGAAGCTCAATAACAACACGAATACCATCGCGATCTGATTCATCGCGCAAATCAGTAATTCCTTCGATTTTTTTCTCTTTTACTAAATCGGCAATTTTTTCGACAAGTTTGGCTTTGTTAACTTGGTAAGGAATTTCGGTGATAATTATTGCAACTTTTCCGCCGGTTTTTTTCTCAATTTTATGGCGACCGCGCATAACGACTGATCCGCGACCAGTGCGCGCAGCAGAATCATGGCCAGCGCGACCAAGAATAATTCCGCCAGTTGGAAAATCAGGGCCCGGAATTATTTTGATAATTTCTTCAATCGAAATTTCATTATTGTCCATATAGGCAAGGCAGGCATCAATAACTTCGCCAAGATTATGTGGCGGAATGTTTGTTGCCATTCCCACTGCAATCCCACCAGATCCATTTACCAAAAGATTTGGAAAGCGTGCTGGTAAAACCTTCGGCTCTTTTTCGTGACCATCATAATTTGGGACAAAATCAACCGTATCTTTGTCGAGATCATCAAGCATGGTGTGGGAAATTTTCTCCAAGCGCGATTCGGTATAACGCATTGCGGCTGCTGGATCATCGTCAATTGAGCCAAAATTTCCTTGTCCATCAATCAAAGGAACGCGCATTGAAAAATCTTGAGCCATGCGCACCAAAGATTCGTAAATTGCAGAGTCGCCATGAGGGTGATATTTACCCATAACTTCACCAACAATTCTTGCCGATTTTTTAAACGGCTTGTTGTAATCGTAGTTGCCCTCATACATTGCGTATAAAATGCGACGGTGAACTGGTTTTAGGCCGTCACAAGCGTCAGGAATTGCCCGCGCCACAATAACACTCATGGCGTAATCAAGGTAAGATTTTCTCATTTCAGTAACGAGAGAAACCGGCTGAATATCTTTACCGGTGGCAATTTGATAGAGGTTTTGATTGGTCATGTTTCGGAAGTTTTTTGGCGGAATTTTGTGCCTTTGAAGAAGGGCTAAAATTTAAAAAATGATGTTCGCAAGTGCAACAATTTGTTTTTTAGCAAAAGTGTTGTGAAGTTAAAAAAACTTAGTTCTCGGGTTTCTTAAATTTACTTTGTAAAAAGCTTTTTTACTTTTATTGGCAGATATTTCTTAAATAAATCAAATCTAAGTCATGAATAAAAAAGGCGCTTTTTCGATAATTGAGTCGGCAGTTGTGCTGCTTATCGTAACAATTGTTCTGATTGGAATAATGCAAATGAGCAGGTTGGTTGATAATTCAAAAATTGAAACAGCTCGAGCAGCAACAAAATCTTCGCCGGTGGCCTCGTTTAAAAGTGTGGCTTTATGGCTTGAATCCACTTCGGAAAAAAGCTTTATTGAGTCAGAAGTTGTGGATGGTGGCTTAATTTCAAAGTGGAGCGACATAAATCCAGTCACTAATTTAAGCAAAATTGCGACTTCAAACGGGTCAAAACGACCAACTTACATTAAAAAATGTCGTGCAAGCTTGCCTTGCTTGCGCTTTGACGGCGATGATTATTTTGATACTGAAGATTTGATGATTGATTCATCTACTATTAGTTATTTCATCGTTTTGAAAATAAGTAAATTTCCTACTTCTGACGCTTCTTCTTTAATTTCAACAAGCGGACAATATTCGACTCTAAATGACTCGTTAAAATTTGAAATTGCTGGTGGCGACAATAAGGGAAAAATTAGATTTATTTCTGCCGCTGGTTCGCAAGATGTGATTAGTTCTGAAGCTTTAGAGCTTGATCAATATTATATAGTTTCCGTTCTAGATAATGGCGAAGAGGTGAAATTTTTTGTTAATGGCAAACCTTCTGGCGGTCCATTTCCTTCCTTTAACTTAAATAAGAAGCTTAAAATTTTAAATATTGGCAGCTTTGACGATAACAATTCGCGAGGCAATTTTTTCTCTGGCGATATTGCTGAAATAATCATTTTTAATGAGCCTTTGCGAACGATTGATCGTCAACAAATCGAGCAATATTTATCGCAAAAATGGCATTTTATATTTTAATCAAAATTAAATTTAGCTTATGAAAATAGGGGTTACTGGAATCAATGGCCGAATGGGGCGAGTTATTGCAAATCTGGTTTTGCAAGACTCAGTTGCTGATTTATTTTCTGCTTTAGCGAGGAAAGAAAGCGGTTTGGAAGGGCAAGATTTAGGTGAGTTTTTGGGTTTTGAAAGAAGCGGCGTAAAAATAGTTTCTGATCTCGATGTTTTTGTGCAAAAATGTGATGCAATAATTGATTTCTCTTCGCCGGCTTTGAGCTTAGAAATTGCTAAAAAATGCGCCGAATACAAAAAAGTTTTGGTTTGCGGAACAACAGGTTTTTCTGAAAATGAAAAACAACAATTTGCCGCAAATGCAAAAGAAACCGTCATTATCTGGTCTTCAAATATGTCGTTGGGCGTAAATTTATTAATGAATTTAGTGCAAAAAACTGCCGAAATTTTGCGCGATGATTTTGATGTTGAAATTGTGGAAATGCATCACAAAAACAAAGTGGATTCACCTTCTGGAACCGCGCTTTCTTTAGGCGCAGCAGTTGCGGCTGGTAGAAATATTGAGTTACAAAAAAACGCAATAATGGCTCGAGTTGGGAAAGATGTTAAGAGGGGTAAAGGTGAAATTGGTTTTGCCGCTTTGCGTGGGGGCGATGTTATCGGAGATCATTGCGTAATATTTGCTGGAGATGGCGAGCGCGTAGAATTGTCACACAAAGCTTCTAATCGCGACATATTCGCTAAAGGCGCCATTCGCGCTGCAATTTGGGGAAGTGCGCAGAAGGCTGGTTTTTACTCAATGCGCGATGTTTTAAATTAATCGATAAATTTTTGTAAATTAGACTTGCTCCATAATCTAAAGCGGTCGATGTAACTAAAGACCGCTGGAACCACAATTAAGGTCAGAAAGGTTGAAGAAATTAGGCCGCCAATAATCGCAACTCCCATTGCGGTGCGTTGGGCTGAGCTTTCATTTAAGCCAATCGCAACTGGTAAAGTTCCAAAAATTAATGCAAAAGATGTCATTAAAATTGGCCTTAATCTCACTTTTCCAGCTTCGATTAAAGCTTCGCTGCGAGTTTTTCCTTGGGCAATTAATTGATTAGCAAAGTCGATTAGCAAGATTGAGTTTTTACCAGAAACGCCAATTAACAAAAATATTCCTAAAATTGTAAAAATATTCATCGATTCATTTGCGGCAAATAAAGCGAAAGAGGTTCCGCATAAAGCTAAAGGCAAAGCTAAAAGAATTGTGAAAGGAGTGATAAATGATTCATAAAGGCTGGTTAAAATTAAATAGATAAAAATTACCGCAATCAGCAAAGCAAATCCCATGGAATCAAGCATTTCCTGCATATTTTCTGAATCGCCCACAAAGCTGTAACGAATATCGGAGGGAAGTTTATTTTTTGGATCTTCAAATTTTGCGATAGTGTCTTGCATCACATTTCCTAAGCCGACTCCAGAAGCAAGATTGGCACTAATTTGAATATATCGACCATGATCTTGTCGGGTTATTACCGCCGCCTCTTTTCCTTCCGAGGTTGTGGCCACATCGGAAAGTAAAATTAATTTTTTGTTGAGATTTGGGACATAAAGTTGCGAAAAATTTTCTTTTAGGTTGCGTTGATTTTCGGCAAGGCGCACGCGCACATCATATTCCAAGCCATTTTGACGAAATTTTGTTGGCACATAGCCTTCAACATATCCGCGTAATTCGTCGCCAATTTTTTGACTATTTATTCCGTAAATTTTTGCCGCTTCTTCTTTAACCAAAACACGAAATTCTTGTCGCGTGGTTTTGTTGCTGATATCAACATCTTTAAGGCGAGGATCGTTTTTTAAAGTTTCAAAAAGTTTGGCGGCGTAATTTTCGAGAAGGTTTTGATTTGGAGAAATTAAAGTTAAGTTAAAAGGTGAGCCGCGACTTCCGGAATTTGTTGGGTCGTAATCACGAATTATTGGGTTGGCAAATTTGTAATCTTTTAACTCTTGGCGTAAATTTTGTTTGAATTCGGAAGTTGTGATGTCGCGCTCTTTTTTTAGTCTAACATAATAATTGGCGCGATTTGATTGGCTTGAAGAGCTGCCAACTGAATAGCTAACAAATTCAACTTCCTTTTGGGCGCGAATAATTTCATCAATTTTTCCGGCTATTGACGCTGTATTTTCTAGGCTTGACTCTGCTTGTAGCTCTAAGGAAATTGAGATTTCACCATTATTGCTTTCGGCGTTAAAAGTTTTTGGTACAAATTTGAAGGTAAAAAGGCTTAAAGCCATGATTAGCAAGGTTGCGCCAATAATTTTTTTAGGATGAAAAATGGCGAAATGCAGAATTTTTTCATATTTTTCTTCAAGAAATTTTTGAAATTGATCGAATTTTTTTACTGCTTTTTGCAAGCGAGAATCGGTGGTAATTTTATGGTTTTTAACTCCTGAGAGATAAGCGCAAAGCATTGGAATTATTGAGAGCGCAACCAATAAACTAATTAGCATTGCAAAGGCGATTGTTAGGCCAAATTGGCGCAAATATTGCCCAACGATTCCTTTCATGAAGGAAATTGGCGTAAAAACGGAAACAATAACAAGTGTTATGGCAATTACCGCCATGGCGATTTCACGACTAGCTTGAATTGCCGCCAAATTTGGCGCCACGCCTTCTTCAATTTTTCGGTAAATATTTTCAACAACCACAATTGCATCATCAACCAACAAGCCAACCGAAAGACTTAAAGCTAAAAGTGAAACAACATTAATTGAAAAATTGGCAATATACATTGCGGCAAAAACGCCAATCAAAGAAATGGGTAAAGAAATGGCAGTTATAATTGTGGCGCGACCATTTCCTAAAAAAAAGAAAACGGTTATGATTGTTAGAATTACAGCGATGGCAATGGTTTCGTAAACATCATAAACATTGTTTTTAATATATTTGCTGGCGTTTTTTATGATTTTAATTTGAGGAGAGCCGTTCATGCGCTTAAGTTCGGGCGTTATTTTTGCGATTTGCTCTTCAATTCCTTCGGCAACGGCGATTATGTTTGAGTCAGATTGGCGATAAATATCAATAAAAATGGATTTTTTACCACTGGAAAAAACCCGCGATTTTTCGTCAACCAAGCCATCTTCAACTTTCCCTAAGTGTGAAATTTTTGTCGGAACTTCGTTTGAGTAAAAATTTACAATCAAATCTTCAATTTGTTTGAGATTGGAAAATTCGCTTGAGCTACGAAAAACCATTTCCTGCGACCCAATATTATTTTTTCCGATGGGTACATTTTCGCCAGAATTGGCCAATTGCGTACGAACTTCGCTTAAAGAAATCTCGTGATTCTTGAGTTTTTTTTGATCGAGCAAAACATGAATTTCTCTTTTTCGGGCGCCAAGAATTTCGGTCATCCCAACATTATTTGCCTGTTCAAGCCGCGGACTAATTATTTGATCGGCTAAATCAAAAAGCTCGTTTTCGGGCAAGTCGGCTTCAACAGAAATAGTCATTATTGGTTGATCGGAAGGGTCAATTTTGCGAATTGTTGGCTCTTGAATTTCGTCAGGAAGAAGATTTCTAACCTGATTTAATTTGTCGCGAACTTGCTGTTCGGCGTAACGCATATCAGTGCCTTGTAAAAAATTAATCACAACTTGGCTACTATCTTTCATGCTGCGTGAATTAACGCGCTTAATTCCAGCAATTGTGCTTACTTTTTCTTCAATTGGACGGGTTATTAATTGTTCAATTTCGGAAGGCGCTGCGCCGGTGTAAATCGTTGAAATAAAGATGGTTGGAATTTCAATATCTGGGAAAAGATCGACGCGCATTTTTTTAAAACAAATCAAGCCAACAATAACAATGATTAGCATTAAGCTGGTTATGAATGCAGGGCGTTTAATTGAAATTGCGGCGATGTTCATTTTAATTTTGATAAAGTTTGATTTCGGCTGCTAAGGCTAAGGTTTTATAAGCAATTTCAATTGTGGTTAGTTGTGCGTTTAGATAGTCTTGTTCAAAAAGAAGAATTTGATAAGTGGTTGTTCGCCCTTGTTTTAAAAGCTTTCTTTCATTTTCTAATTTAGCTTTTTGTGCTTCTTCGATTTTTTTGGCTAGTTCAAAATTTTGCTGATAAAGCGTTAAATTCTGCACTAAGTTTTGCCAATCATTTTCTTGTTCAAAAATCTTTTGCCGATATTTTGTTTTTGCCGCTGCGGCGCTCATTAGCGCTGATTTTTCTATTTCCGCATTTAAAGAAAAGTTAACTGGCATTGAAAGTTTTAAGCCAACGGTTCCAGCTCTTCCTTTGCGATTAAAGCTGTTATTAATTGCGGCAAACGAATTGGCTTCAATCTGATTTTGAGAATAAGACCCATAAAAATTTAGCGATGGTTTGGCACTTTCTTCGGTTATTTTTGCATCAGCAATTGAGGCTTTCATTGCAGCTTCTTGGCTTTTTATATCTAAGCGATCTTGCTTGTTTTGCGGAATTTGAAAGTTGCGAATTTTATCAAGATCAAAATCGGCTAAATTTGTTGGCGTTTCGTCAGAGTTGAGATAGCGATTTTTATTAAATTCGAGGGCTTTTAGCTTTTCATTATTTTGCGCTTGCTGCAAAGATAATTTTCTAGTTTCAACTAAGGCTTTTGCTTGCAATACATCAGCGGTTTCGCCGAGATTTAAGCGCAATTTATTATTCACATAATCAAGAATTTGTTTGGCGCTGAAAAGAGAATTTTTTTGAATTTCCGTCGATTTTTTGGCGTAAACCAAAGCCCAATAAGATTGTTCGGCATCAATCAAAGATGAAAGCGAAGTTGCTAAAGAGGTTAGTTTTTGAGATTCGTTGTAAAAGTTTAAATATTCTTTTGATGCCTTGGTGCTTGCTCCGGCAAGGTTTTGCCACAAAGGCAAAGAAAATTCTAAAGTTGGTGTTGATTGATAGTTTGAGGAGGCAAGAGATGGGTTGGTAGAAGATGTTGTTAGGTCTTTGTAGGTTACATGATTTAGCGAGTAATAAAGCTTGGTGCTAAGTCCAAAATCGTTAGTTTGCGAAATTCCAACTTGATTTTTGCGATTATAAACTTTGCTGTAACGCAAAATTTGCAAAGCTTGATTTTGTTCAACAAATCCAGTTTCGGAGGTAGCAAAAAAATTCACCGCAGTTACAAGTTTTGCTTTGGTTTTTAATTTTTCAAAAGCTTCAGCGCTTTGATTTGCTGCGGCAATTTCTAAATTTTCTCCTTTTACCTGCGATAAATAATCTTCCAAAGAAAGAGTTTCTGATTTTTTGGCAAAGCTATTTTGGGCGATAAAAAAGATCGTCAAAAAAGCCGCCAAGAAAAGCTCTTGCGCAAATCTGAATTTGGGCATTGTTAATTTTTAAAATTAGATGATGAGTGAATTGAATTTTTTCTTTTCAAATAAAGTTGCAGAAATTTTTTTGCAAAAACAAATGCCGCAAAAACTTGCAGTAGCGGTTTCTGGTGGTTCTGATTCAATGGCATTAATGTTTTTATTGCGAGATTTTTGTCAGCAAAAAAATATCGAATTATTTGCTTTAACCGTTGATCATCAAATGCGTGAAAATTCGGGGCTGGAAGCGCAGGAGGTGGCTAAAATTTGTCAAAATAATCAGATTTATCATCAGATTCTAACTTTAAAATTTGATAATTTGTTGCAGCGAAACATTGAAGCAAACTTGCGCCAAATGCGCTATGAGATGATGCATGAATTTTGTTCGCGTAACCAAATTTCTGATCTTTTTTTGGGTCATCAACTTGAAGATGTGGCCGAAAATTTTTTAATTCGCCTTTTTCGTGGTAGCGGATTGGATGGACTTTCGGCGATTTCAGAAATTTCTAAATACAAAAATATCAATCTTGTTAGGCCTTTACTTGAGGTGCATAAAGCTGAATTGCAAAAATTTTTGGAATTGCAAAAAGTTTTGTGGTTTGAAGATGAGAGCAATTCCGATGAAAGGTTTTTGCGAAATAAAATTCGTAATTTTTTAAACAGCTTTGAAGAAAGTGCGGCAATTCAGAAGCGCATAAAAAATGCGGCTGACGAAATCGCCTTGATGCGCGATTTTATTGATTTAGAGCTGTTGCAGCAGGCAAAAGATATTTTACAATTTGAGAAAGGCGGATCTTTTATTATTGAGATTGATAAGTTCATTAAATTGCATTCAAAAATAGCGCTTAAAATTTTAGCCTTTGTTTTGATTGAAGTTGGTGGAAAGGTTTACAAGCCGCGTTTCGCACAGCTTCAAAATTTTTATCAATATTTGTTATTACCCAAAATAAAGCCGCGCAATTTTTATGGCTGCATAGCGCAAGAAATAAAGCCGCGATTCGTTAAAATTAGCCGCGAAGAGGAGATGCAAAATTTTGCAAATATCGTAAAATATGATGATGATTTCTTTTTAATTGATGGTCGATTTTTAACTAAAAATCCAGCGGAGAAATATTCGCCAGAGACTCATAAATTCTATTTCCGCACTATTTTAAAAGAAATTTTTTCAGACAACTAAAATGTGTCAAAAACATGAAAATTGCTAATGCCCAAATAGAAACTTATATACAAAAAATTACTGAGGCAAAAATTGCTGGATGTTTGATTTATGGGCCTGAGGCTTCTCTGGTTGGTTATCGAAGCAACATAATTGCGAAAAAAATCTGCCCAAATCTTGCCGATCCCTTTCTTGTTGTTCATGTTGGCAAAGAAAGGTTGGCTGAAAATAAGTCAATTTTAGCGGAAGAATTTTTTTCCTTTTCAATGCTTGGTGGTCGAAAAATAATTATTGTAAAAAATTGCGACAATAGCGCCGCTAGTGCTTTAAAAGAGATTTTTAGCGATTCTGAATATGCTAAAAAAAGCGATAATTTTATTTTGATTGAGGCTGGTGATTTGGATAAATCATCGGCTTTGCGTAAGGTTTGCGAAGACAATTATGCTTTTGCCGCAATTGCCTGCTATGAAGATGATGAGCGTTTTATAAAAGCTTTTATTGCTGATGAATTAAAGCGAAATGAGTTAAGTTTTAATCGCGAAATTATTGATTTGTTGTATGAAAAGCTTGGGAAAAATCGACAAATAATTAATTCCGAGATCAATAAAATTAAGACTTTTTTGGGTTTAGAAAAAAATTTAGACCACTCGTCTTTGTTGGAATTAATTGAGTTGCAGTCAGAAATATCAGCGAATGAATTTGTGATGAATTTTGCGGCGCAAAAATTTTCTATTGCTTTAATTCAGGCTGAGAGGCTTTTAAATGAAGGCTTTGAGGCGATTACACTAATTCGTTTTTTAGCAAATTATTTACAAAAAATATATCAGGCGAAGGTTGATATTGAGTTCTCGGGCATTGATTTTGATGAGGCGGTGAAGTTACAAAAATTGTTTTTTAAAACCGAAATCGAATTTCGTCGTCACTTAAAGCTATTTTCTGCTCAGGTTTTAAAAAAAATTTTAATAAATTTGGCAGAAATTGAGATAAAAATTAAAAATGGCAATACGAGTCCAAGGCTTTTATTTACTGGTTTTGTCGCTAGTTTTTTGGTGGAGAGATAAATTTTTTAAACTTTTTTTATCAGATTGCTTGACAACTTAAATTCGGTTCGTAAATTGCCGCGCTCCTTCGGAACGGAAATCTTATTTCGAAGCGAAATCAAACAAATAAAAATTTCTGCTTAATTAATTTTAATCAGTAATTAGCTGTTTTTACATCGTAAATATTTTTGTGTTTTTACTTCATTTAGAAGTAACAAATTTTTGAGAAAAATAAAGGCGATAGTCTTACTTGGACTATCTCTTTATAAGTTTTCGTTAATTCGCGTGATAGAAATATCACAGTTTTATGTCAGCAAAAGAGATTAAGTCAGACAGATTCTCAATTTGAGAGTTTGATCCTGGCTCAGAACGAACGCTGGCGGTATGCTTAACACATGCAAGTCGAACGGGTGTAGCAATACATCAGTGGCAAACGGGTGAGGAATATAGAGGAATCTCCCCAGCAGTAAGGAATAACTTTGGGAAACCAAAGCTAATGCCATATATCACCCTGAGGGGGAAAGATTTATCGCTGTTGGATGAGCCTCTATCGGATTAGCTAGTTGGTAGGGTAATGGCCTACCAAGGCAATGATCCGTAGCTGGTCTGAGAGGATGATCAGCCACACTGGAACTGAGACACGGTCCAGACTCCTACGGGAGGCAGCAGTGGGGAATATTGGACAATGGGCG
>JACCDX011264840.1_pt1 | contig 42028 bp, 41 predicted proteins | sample 7449681 | NCBI WGS metagenome assembly JACCDX01 (sample SAMN15323450, study PRJNA562643) | freshwater metagenome | isolation source: river surface water | place: USA:Blue River Watershed | collected 2017-08-18
AAGCAGAAGGCGACGCAGACAAACCAAAATACGTCTTGTATACTGGAACTGAGACCGCTGAAGAAAAAGAAATTATTCGTAATATATACAATGGTGTCTGGGAAAAGGTGAGTGCAAATATTACCACCAAATTGCGTGAAAGATATGCGAATAATGTGATGGGTGAAGTGATTAAAGTGCTTATGATTACCGCTGCCGGTGCCGAAGGTATTAACTTGAAAAACACGCGTTATGTCCATATTGTTGAGCCATATTGGAACAATGTACGTTTGGAACAAGTTATTGGACGTGCCCGGCGTATTTGCAGTCATACCGATTTGCCAGAAGAATTACAAACTGTTCAAGTGTTCTTATATTTGAGTGTGTTCACTGAGGTCCAGAAGACCGATAAAAAGAATATTACTATTATGCACAAGGATACTAGTAGATTTAACAGCACTAAGAGCATTACTACAGACGAGAATTTATTTGAGATTGCACAGACCAAGGAGAAAATCAATAGCGAATTATTGAATGCCACGAAGGAGACTGCGATTGATTGCGCTCTCTTTAATCCATATAATAAGGATGAAAATCTGGTTTGTTATGGGTTTGGAAAGGTCTCGTCTAATCAGTTCTCATCATTCCCACGTATTGAACAAGATTTTGGACAAAATGAAGAGGCGAATGTGAAACAGGTGAAATTGAAACTGAAATTAACAAAGGAAATAGACGGTGTTGTTTATTTATATGATGCAGAAGGTCTCGAAATATATGATAGAGATGCTTATGATAATAAAGGCGAACTGGTTCCTATTGGTAAGATTGAAAAGAAAGGTAAAGGGTTTAAGATTGTTATGTATTGATAAACATATAAAAATAAATATTATTATAATATAAATAAAATATTGTAATAATGGAGAACATTCCTGTATGTGTATCAAATATGAATGATATTGAATATGCTATTCGAAATTGCTATGTGCTCACGCCAAAACAGTTGGCTGATATTGCATTATTTACTAGCGAAGAAAAATTTTATATAATAACCCTATACAATGAAGTTATGAATATTATCAATGAGACATTCTGATGACCTATTATTTTATCACTATATGTTATATAAATAAATACAACATATAATTAGATGTCTGGTCTCATCCTACAAGAAAAAAATAAGACCCATCATATACCACGCCGGTATGTCCCACGTAATTTGACCAAGAAAGACAAGTCGCTGGCAATGGGTTATATCAAGAAATCCAGGTCTATGTATAAAAAAGGGGTCTATTATACCCGCCCAAAAGTTAAATCGTTTACTAGTAAAAAATCTGGCCACGTAGCACGTGCCAAACAACTGTATAATGTCGAGAATATGCAAGTAAATAAAGAACTTGCTCAGAAAACGGGGTGTTCAATAGATGCCCTCAACAAAATAGTGGAGAAAGGAAAAGGCGCATATTATTCGAGCGGAAGCCGGCCAAATCAGACCCCACAATCTTGGGGATATGCCCGTTTAGCAAGTGCAATTAGCGGAGGTAATTCATCTGTAGTGGATTATCATATATTGGCCGATGGATGCAAGCCTGGCAGTATGGCTCTCAGGCTAGCCAGAAAAACAATGAAGACCAGGAAATAAATGAATTTTCATCTGTGTTCTTGTCTTCACCTGTCTATATTGCTGGTTTCAACTTTTGCAAATATGGATTAATATTTTCCCAGTGTGATAATTTGCAGTTATTTTTGTATAATATAATGCTTAATAGTGTCTGTTCGTGACTGTGTTCAATAAAATCTTCTGGTTCTGGGATTTTACTAGGACTATCTGTAATATTCTCGTAATTACAACACATAGCTAGCCACGTATTTATCAAGTTCTTGGTCTTATAACAGTTTTTCATTAGCAGTGCCCCTGAACAACATACAGCCACATTTGGTGCATCATTAAATATATTATATTTTTTGAGAACATCTATTTTACACCAATTATGCAACATATGTAGTTCTTTATTATCCCATACCTTGATTGTTGTTTTGTCAATATCTTCATACAAAACATCGAACTTTTTATTAAAATAATACAAATTATCCATATAGAATAATGTTGCGCCTTCTTCTATTTTCTTCAAGGTGTCACTTATAATATATGGTTTCCATAGCCAGTAGCCACCACCCCGGGTCTCATTTAATATAGCACTGTATTTTTCACGGAACTTTTCGTTTATTTGGGATTTCTTATAGACAATCACTTCTAGATTGCCATATGTTTCCATAGAGGTCTTGAGTTGCTGAATATATTCTGTTTCACCTGTCTCATCATCATATAGAAGACCATAACGTTTTTCTCTATATGGCAACTTATCAAAATACCCGTATGTCTTATAGTGTTTTATGACATCTTCTTGGGTCTCTAATGATTGTTTGGTGATTGGATGAACTGCGCCTGTATTTAGCTTAATATACATTTGCCAGTCAAAATCATTCGGGATTTTAATATGGCTTCGTGCTTCGTAGTGTCTCACCATATCATACATATAATGAAATTGAATGTTTTTGTTACAGAGGAATACTGAGAAAAAACGTTCGTGATAAAATGCAAATTTGGTCTCATCTTCTTTTTTTATTTGAAGACAATCCGGGTAATACCAGTCGATAAATTCGGTCATCAGAGTGCGTTGCATACAATGGTTTCGGGTCGGGTTCCATACTGAATGAATAGGATATTCTGCCAGTTTTTTCTTGATAAGAAAGGTCTCAAATACATTTTTATTGAGGTCGAACATAAAATTATCAGTTGTAGAGAAAAAAGATATTACTGGAAATACATCTTCAACACAGAGTTCATTGAGGCGTTCGAAAAATCCGGGTTTCAATACAACATCGTGTTCCAACATACAGATATATTTGCGATTTTTGAATAGATTGTTCTTAATAATGAGATACCAAGCAGATAAAGAAATCATCTGTGGTTCACATTCAATATTGTCTGGAAAAGTGTTGGCAACAATTATCTTTTTATTGCCAGTATATGTTTCATCTAAGACAACATTTTCCCCAACAACTATAATATATGCATTATCTTGTTGTTCAATATGGTGATACACTGATTGAATACTATTGCTGTCGTGACATACAAAACAAACTATTGGTTTTTTATTAATATAGAATTCCATTGGTATTTATGGTATTTATTATATAATATTATAAATCGTGCTATATTTATATTATTAATGAGTAAAAAATATAAAAACATCCATTGTGTGTAATAGTATATTAGCTATAATGAACGAAGATAATAATGTTCTAACTATTAAAACTGTTCAAATCCAACCTATCCGTAATTTAATAACTGCTATTAAAGATATTTTAACTGATTGCACTATTTTATTCGACGGGGATGGTATGAAAATTATTAATTTTGATAAATCCCAAACTATTCTTGTTAAGGTCATATTGCATTCTCGCAAATTCGAGCAATATATCTGCAAACAAAAGCGCATCCTTATTTGCGCAAACACTGTCCAACTATTCCGTGTTATTTCATCTATTTCGAATGAGGATACCTTGTCTATGTATATTGACAAAGACGATTTTCACGACGGCATTGTATCGCATTTGGGCCTGCAATATGACAATGGAAATATTAAACAATGTTATAGCCAAAAGTTGCGTTTAATCGAGCCAGATACTGAAGAAATCCCTGATATAGAAGTTGAATATTCCACTATTATCAATTTCCCAACAACTGATTTCCAAAAAATTATTCGCGACCTGAATGGGGTATCTGACCGTATTGAAATCACCTCGGTTGGCAAAGACATCACCTTTTCTTGTGAAGGCACTTATGCAAGTTCAAAGGTTCATAGAACTGAGTCGGAGGGCAACTTAAATTTCAAACAAAACGATGACCCATCCGTCATTGTTCAAGGGGAATTCTCTCTCAAATCTCTCAGCCAATTTATTAAGTGCACCCCATTATGCAGTCATTTGGAGATGTATCTTGGAAATGATTTACCGCTTATTATTAAGTATGATGTTGCCTCGTTAGGTAGTATTTCGTTGGCTCTCGCACCATTGCCTCCTTCATAAAGTGTATTGCAAATATATATTTCTGAAATCATATAAAACTTACATATTTTATTACATTATCATAACAAAATATGTCTGCTTTCTTACCAAAACACCTGACCAAATATGCTATTCTCAAACTATATGTTGACGGAGATGATGAATTAAAAAATTTATATAAAGAACACATTCAAAAACACAATGCTGCTATTCTTTCTAGCGAATATCCGAACTCTGGATTTGATATTCTTTGCCCAGAAGACAAGGTGTTCGACCCTAGTATAAATAGTCAAATGTTTAATATGAAAATCAAAACAGAAATGCGACACTACAATACCAAACATACTACTTCCAATCCATCGCCATTCTTATTGCATCCTCGTTCAAGTCTTTCTAAGACACCATTAATGCTTGCTAATCATACGGGTATCATTGATTCCGGATATCGCGGGTGGATAATTGGTGCATTTAGAAATTTGAGTTCATGTAATGCTGTTTCGAATGAGGTCGGGGTTGGTAACGTCGCTTATTATAGCAGTAATTTTTGTTATAATGTTGAAAAATATACCCGATTATTACAAATATGTCATCCATCATTATGCCCTATTTATGTTGAAATGGTTGACAATGAAGAAGACTTATCCACAACCGAACGTGGGGAAGGTGGATTTGGGTCAACCGGCATTACTGGCGCCATTGTCTAGGCTCCCGCTCCATATATTATATAATTATATAATATATGTATTATTGTGTTGTATGTCATTTGATGTGAAACTGTATAAGGGGGGATTTTATAGAAACCCCTTAGTAGCCCCCGAGAAAATATATGTTGCCGGAGGATGTTCTCCGTTATACAATAAAGTGATTGTATTTGATATGGATGAGACATTAGGCCATTTTAATGAGTTGATTGAATTAATGAAAGCACTCCAAATCGTGAACTCTATGTATTCTAATGGGTCCACCACATCTATATTTCCAATTGACGAACACGGGTTTTTCAATACTGTTATGGACCTATATCCAGAATTTCTTCGCAAAGGAATTATTCATATATTAGAATTTGTGCTTCAGAAAAAACAGGGCGCTAATATTGGCCATTATTTGTATAAGATCTATATGTATACCAACAACATTTATTCACCCGAGTTCCCGCAGAAAATAAGCCGTTATATTGACTATAGATTGAATACATCGGGATTTTTTGATAAACTCATCTGTGCATTTAAAATAAATGGGATTGTTATTGAACCATTGCGGACTACACATAAGAAAACATACAATGACTTTATTAATTGCACTATGTTGCCGAAACACACAGAAATATGTTATATCGATGACACCTATTATGATACAATGAAAAACAAAAAAATATATTATATACAACCATATTATTACCATCATGGGATGACAAAAGAGGCAATTATTCATAGATTTATCAATTCACATCTTTTTCACAAATACACCATACACATATCTGATAATATAATAAATGAAATACATAGTGTTATAATAGGTTGCTTTGCAAATATTAAAAATTATAATAAATCCTCTTCTGAATATAAGAATGATATTACTGTGTCTCAAAAAATATCGTATCACGTGAAAGAGTTCTTTTATATGACTACCCGAAAGATAAAAACAAAGAAAAATAGGAAGATGTATAGTCGGTTTACCAAGAAGAAAAAATAGGTGTGATTAGATACCGAATAAATAATGCAACATCATAAAGAATGGTGTTTTGGTCTCATTATTCAATACATACATATTTGTATTTCTATATATTTCGTATATGGTCGTATTATTTATATATAAATATGCATTATATGCTGCGAATATTGCAATAAATGCAATACTATTGGACAATATATTGATAGGTTTATCGTGTAATAAATAGATTGGTATTATTTTTGTAAACAACAACATTACAATAAATTTTGCTGCTAGACCCCAGTTTTTTGTTTGTATTATAATGAGACCCAGTAAATAGCCATTTTCGATGAGTGCCACAATAAACACTATCAATGGGTTCATATTATTAACAACCCAGTTATGTGCTGGTGTGGATGTTGTGTAAACAGTTGCTAGATAATAGAGTGCCGCCCAGACAAACATCCAATCTGAAAATAGAAAATCGGGGCGTATTATTCCTCGGTTATCAGTTGTGTTTTTATGTGTTCTGTAATTCATAAATATATTATATATTTATGAATAGTTTATTTTTTTATTGGTATTATTGAAGAGGATCTGATAGAGATATATCATTTATCAATAAACTGATATTTTTATTATGGTTTACTCCATTTGGTCGCGGTCTAAATCGCAAATAGCTGTGAACACTGATTGGATTTATTTGTATTGGTTGATGTGATTGTTCTGGTTGTTGCGCGGTGTATCTGTCTATTATGGTCGTCCATAACAAAAAACCTAATATATTTATTAGTATAATATGAAACATTATTTGCTGTATATACTAGTTATTATTCTTTTATTTTGTTTCATTTTATTTTATTCATAGTCATCTTCATCTTCATCTTCATCTTCATCTTCGTCCTCTGTTAAGTCTTCGCCATTTTCCATTTTTTCATATGCTGATAATATCATCTTATCTTTATCATTCAGTGTTTGGAAAAAATAGAAATTATCAAATATATAACTGCACCATTTATTTGGCCCAAAAATACCTAATATATAAGTTGTATTATTTTTAAATGACAATGAACAAAAATGAAACTTTATTAATCGGTTTTTTTTATTTGGGTCAGGACGTTTCTTGAGTGCATATGCACTTCTACCTCCCTTAAACTCATTAAATTCGTCTACATACATAGTGTCTTTCAGTTTATCAATATTTTCTTTTATAAAATCATCTCCATATCCACTATTCACCAGAACATTGAATATATCTTGGCTTATAGATGAGAGCGTCTTGTTTTCAATATAATCGTTTTCCACATCTTCAAGGCTCTCAAGTAAATCATTTATATCAATAGATGCAGCTAGGGTAGGGTCTTTTCTGGCTTCATTAATCAAATTTTTTGCTTTATTTCTAAATTCCATTTATTATTAGGTTATGATATTGTTATATTATTATTTATTTTTGTTTCTATTTTGTTTTCAGTTTCTTTTTTTGTTAGTTTTATTGGAAATATGAGACCCGTCAAATATTCAATAAACATTATCATATAGCCCAATAATAAATTGGTGACACCTATATTTGTCAATAAAAATAATCCTGCTCCAAATATCAATATATTATCATTTTCTCTGTATTCATATTCTCTAAATGGGTGAAATCTGTATATTAGAAATAATGCAACAAATAATTGGGTAAACAGGTTTAATATATGCACATATGATTTATTAATTGCTATTAGTCCAAATACTAATAATATATAAATGATATTTGCTGCAACTACACTATAAATATAAATGGGTTTCTTTACTCTGTCTAATAAACTGTCGAGACCTTTATTCTTCATTCGAGATAATAATTATTATACTATAGATATATAAAAATTATTTGCTTGTATGATATTAGTATAAGTGAAAATAAAATGACAATGACAATTATTAATGAAAAATATGCTATATTAGAACTCATTGGACGCGGTAAATTCGGATTGGTATATAAAGGTCTTCGTGTTCGTGATATTACACCTATGCACATTCATTCTGCCGATAAATCGGCAGAAACTGAGTGTGCAAAGTTGACTGGTTTGCGCAGTTTAGATGCGCAAAGGCGTAATTGCGATCCAGAAGAAATAGATGATAAATATATTGCTATTAAGATAGAAACTACCACAAATGATGCAAATATGTTAATGCACGAAGCCACTATGTTGCGATATATGCATAATAATGGGTGTAGATGCATTCCATTGCTGCATTATTTTAGTAAGTTTGATGATAAACCGTGTTTAGTTATGTCTTATTATAAAATGAATTTGGAGACCTATATTAAAAATAACAAAGTCGATATTAATAAACTAAACCTTATTATGGTTAAATGTATCCATATTCTTGAGAATATACATAAAATGATGGTAGTCCATCGAGATATAAAGCCACAGAATTTTATGATAAATAATGCAAACGAGCTATTTATTATTGACTTTGGACTATCAATACCCTGTAATACTATACAAGTTACAATGAAAGATACTGTAATAGGAACCCCAAAATATATCAGTTATAATGTTCATATGGGATACGATTGTATGTTTAGAGATGATATGATATCATTAGGCTATATGTATATGTGGTTTTTATTTGGAGGATTGCCGTGGGAGAATTTGCCAGCGTGTAATAATATAGATAATATTCCCGAGTTTTCAATAATGCATCCGCATAATTCTATGCGGGCAAAAATGAAAGAATTGAAACAAATTTCGAAGTATATGAATGAAAAAAATAGTGTATCTACCACGCGTATTATGCGTTACTTAGAACATTGCTATGGAGTGGGATTTCCAGATAAACCGCTTTATAGAGAATTGAAAACCGTTTTTATGGAGAAGGTCTAGGACTATTTATTTATTATTCTTGTGTGTCTTGTTTTTTCCACCTCTGTATTTACTTGTAACATTATCGTATAAATATTCTGGCAATGTCTCCTTAACTGATTTCAATGATTTATTTTTGATAAAAGCAGAAAATGCAATATCTTGTAAACGGGAAACTTGGTTCTTCATAGCCGGTTTTCTATTACCTTCTGGGATTTTATTCAGTATATTATCGACCTTTGTCTTCTGGAATTCAATAAATCTTGTCAACATTTTTAGGTCTTTTATAATATGGTTTAACTGTGATTTTACATTTACTGTTGCAGTATCAGATGAATGTAGTTTTTTTAAAAAATACAAGGTCTCATTTTTCATATCTTTTAATTGTTTAACAGTGACTTTATCACCCTTAATAATATGTTCTGATTTATAACGCATTGTAGTTGTCTTGCTTCCCTTGCTTCCATACTTATGGGATGCGATTTCTTTCAATTTATTAATAATAATACCAATAAAAGTGTCCGCATTAACGAGTTTTACTGACAATTCTTCTATTACTGTTTCAATCCCTTCTGGATAATTAATATATGATTTATCACTAAACTGATTAGTAAACATAAGCACATCTATCAATGAGTTGAATAAATTACGAATGTTGGTGCTGTTTAAATTCATTTTAATAGTTGAGCTCATATTATATTTTGTATATACTATGAACATATTATATTTTGGTGGATGGTTGTGCCTACAATAAAAAATATAGACATACATAGAGTTATTAATGTCTATATTTTTATTTTATAATAGAATAACCTGACTAATAAATTGGTAATAAATGGTCTAGCTTAGATACTGTATATAATTCACTGTATTTTATTTGTCCACGTGCTAGAAGACTTATTATTTCCATATAGGTGGCCTTAGATGGTATATCGAACTTACCTGCTTTTGACAAATCTAATCCTATTTTTTGTAAATGTGGCAATGGTTGAATAGATAGTATTTCATTAATATAACTAACAACTACTTCATCATTTATAATTATTCTATCTGGTAATATGGTATTGTCATCGTTGTCATCAACATAATTACCATTACTGTCTATCTCAAGTTCAGATAATCCCGAGTGATATCTATCTGAACGATTTCCCATAGAGGCGTCGTCATCTTCCATTTGTTCATTTCTTGTAGCATATTCATTAATTTGGTTTGGACAGTATATACGTAAGTTGTTTTCTGATAAATCTTGTTGCATTTTAGTTGGGTTGTTGTATATTAAGTATTCCTATATATTGTATTCTGTCATTTCAATTTTTTGTTATATGTTATGCAGGCAAGTGGTCTATAATAACGTGTTGCATTTTATCTTGGTTCACATCTATTGGTTGTCTTACATATCTCATTATCATAGGTATTTCACTAATAGCTAAAGTAAGAAATATGGAGAATAATAGCATAATAATAGAAATTATTTTTTTTGTTGAAAACATAACTGTATAATATAAGATAATATATTTTATCATTCGCAAAAACAATATAAAAAGGTATTTATATTATCATTTATTAGTACAAAACAACAATGATTAACAACACTGAAAATACTCGTTATTCTGGACAAGTTAAATGGTTCAACAAGAAGGCCGGATATGGTTTTATCACCTGCTCCACTGGTGAAATGAATGGAAAGGACATTTTTGTTCATTACCGTTCTCTCAGTGAAGGCGACCATTACAAATACCTTGTGCAAGGTGAATATGTCGAATTTGCCATTGGAAAACCAGAAAAAGAAACTTTTGAATATACTGCCATCAATATTACTGGTGTAAATGGTGGAAAGATTATTTGTGAAACTCGTGTTGACCAACCTCGCAGAAACAAATCTCGTGATGGTGCCCAAGTTGGTAATGATACTACCGCTGGAGAAACTGAATTTACTAAAGTTCAACGTAAAGGCAGAGGAAAGAGAGAGACTTCTAATACATCGGCGTCATCAGCATAAATAGTCTGATAAATCATATTTTCCATAATTGTAAAATATGAATAAAATACAAAACAATATAGAAAAATAGCAATACACTATAATAGAAAATGTCCAAGAAATTAGATACAGACACTGCTGCTGCGCACAATGACGATGGCTATGAAACAGGTGAGCCATCTGCTCTAGTTGAAAAGCCTATTCCTCGTAAATTACGAGGATTAATGGCGTGTATGAATGTTATTGATGAGAAGCTTAAGACACAAAAAGAAGTATTGAATGATTTAACGAAAGCCCTGAAAACAGTGAATAAGGAGATTGAGAAGCTTATTAATAAAGAAGTAAAGACCCATAAACCATCTGGATTTGAGCTATTAACAAATATTAGTGATGATATGTGTGCATTTATGGATGTAGAAAAAGGAACAATGATGCCACGGGTAGAGGTAACCCGATATATTAATAATTATATTAAGGCTAATAATTTACAAAATCCAGCAAACAAGCGACAAATTAATCCTGATGATAAACTGAAGACTTTACTTGGTAGTGATATTGAAGGTGTAGAATTGGATTATTTTGGTATTCAGAAGTATTTGTCCAAGCATTTTATTTATGCCAAAAATGATGGAGATGAAAAGCAGAAAATGACAGGGGTTAAACAGAAGAAAAACAAGAAGGATAAGGCGGATAAGGCGGATAAGGCGGATAAGGCGGAGAAGGCGGAGAAGAAAGACAAGAAAACCAAGAAAGATGCCAAAGGAAAAACAGATAAATGAGTTCAATAAAAAATATAATAAATATAAATATCTATTATATTTACACTAATTATTAGAATGGAGGCTTTCAAGAATTATTTACAGAAACTGAGAAATAATAATGACGACACAACTAGTAAAACTAACACAGATGATTTCACTTGCACAATGGAAAATATGAATAACAATGCATATGTATTTGATAACTTTGATTTGCCTATTTCTTATTTAGATAAAAAGACTGTTCATAAATTAGACGATACCATTAAAACTGACCTTGAACTCATTGCCTCCCCAAATACACCTATATACCATTATTTATTAAGACCCAGAGATGAATTTGCAAAAGACCTTATTCCGAAATGGTCTCAATCATATACCAGTAATATTGATTTTTTGCAGGACAGTCAGTGTGTTATTGAAAATATGCAGGACTATAAGGCCAAGTGTGGTGGCGGACTTAATGGGGTGGATGATGGGAAATTAAAGAAATGTTGGCGCTCGATTAAAGAAGACCCCAATTTTATTGAAAAACATAACTTTATGGAATGGTCTATATTAAAACATCTTAATGAACAAGACGGGTTTCTATTAAGTATGTCATATTTACACGTTCTTTCACCTATATTATCATTGATAATGCCGATTATAATACTTATTATCCCCTTTTTCCTTATTAAAATACAGGGATATTCGATTACTATGGCAACATACATTGAAGTTCTTAAGGATATCGGTAAACACCATTTTATAGGGAAAATGCTATCATCGTGCGACGGGTTCTCGCCCAAAACATTTGGGTATGTTATTGTCAGTGTAGTATTCTATTTTATGCAAATATACCAAAATGTGATTTCACTATCACGGTTTCATCGCAATATGGGTGAACTAACAAACCAATTATATGATTTGAAGGTCTATACAAAACATAGTATTCAATCTATGGAGACCTTTTTGGGTCTCAATAAAGTCCTTTTGAGTTATACAAAATTCTGTGAGAAGGTCTCGGAAAAAAAGGTTGTATTAGAAGAAATAGATAGAATGTTGGACAGTGTAGAGCCATTTCAGGTCTCACTTGGCCAGTTGAATAAATCTGGGTATTTGCTGATGTGTTATTACAATTTATATAATAAAACTGAATATAGTGATGCATTAAAGTATTCCTTCGGATTTCGCGGGTATATTGAGGGTCTCGCCGGATTACACCAATTATATGTTGAAGAAAAGGTCTCAACTTGTGATTTTGATTTAGAAGAACAAACGGAAATCAAGGGGGAATATTATCCGCCATTTATTGCGAATGAGACTATTATAGTGAATGATTGTGATTTAAGTAATAACATAGTATTAACTGGGGTCAATGCATCTGGAAAAACCACTTATCTGAAATCATCGCTAATTAATATATTGTTTTCTCAACAATTCGGTCTCGGATTTTATAAAACAGCGGTTATTAATCCATATACCCATTTACATTCTTATTTGAATATACCTGATACATCCGGGCGTGACAGTTTGTTTCAAGCGGAAAGCCGGCGATGCAAAGAGATAATTGACAGTGTTGTTTATTCTGGAAAAGGGTCTCGACATTTCTGTATGTTTGATGAATTATATTCTGGCACCAACCCAGTAGAAGCAACCCAGTCATCTTATGGATTTTTATTGTATTTAAGCAAACACCAGAATGTGGACTTTATATTAACAACCCATTATGTGGAGTTATGTAAAAAACTGGATGATACTGGATGTAATAACATAGTGAACTATAGGACAATGATTGACAAGAATAATGATGGAGGTGGGTTTATTTATAGGTATAAAATAGAGACCGGTATATGCGATGTTCAAGGGGCTATCGAAGTATTAAAGGCAATGGATTACCCGAGTGAAATATTAGAGACCATAAATGGATATGGTAGTAATGATGCAAGCAAATAAGTAATAAAAATATTATATAGTCTGTTATATATACAATATAATATGAATAATCCTGAATTGAGACCCGAAACATATAGTGCAAAAGAGAAAAGGGATATATCGAAAACCATTAAAGAAATAACAAAAGAAGAAGCCATTAAAGACCTATTGAAATTGCGAGACCTTACGTGTGATGATGTTAAACAATTGCCTGTTCGCAGTTTTCACGGGACTGATTTTATTTATTATCACGTGTATCCCGAGCTACTCAATACGCGGACTGCAAAAAATATCAGTTTCTATGAGTTTCTTGAAAACATTGACTATTTTATGGAAAAGCCATATATACATAACCTGTATGACCTCGAGAGAGAACGAATTAAAAATGGGACACATCCAAATAAAGTATACAAAAGTATATTCGGGTTGCATTTTGGGTCTGTAAATATATTCAAGCCTTGGGTAGCTATGGATTTATACTGTAAATACAAGCCAAAATGTATATTGGATTTCACGGCTGGGTGGGGTAGCCGTATGGTGGGTGCGGCTTGCTTAGGAATAGACTATATTGGTATCGACTTAAATAAGAAAATGGTTGGGCCATATAAGAATATGATTAATATGTTGAGACCTTATAGCAACAGTAAAATAACTATGATTAATCAAGATGCAGCAAAAGTCGATTACTCGAAATTACACTACGATTTTGTCTTTACCAGTCCGCCATATTACAATGTTGAAATATACAGTGGAACTAGCCATATGTCTAAGGAAGAATGGAATAATCAGTTTTATATACCAGTGTTTACCGAGACATATAAATACTTAAAAAGGGGTGGTTATTGGTGTATCAATGTTCCACACGAAATATATAAAAATGTCTGCATACCACTATTGGGTGCAGCTGATAAAAAGGTCGAACTCAAGAAGAACAGTCGAAATAGTGAGGATAAATACAAAGAATACATCTATATATGGCATAAGACTGCATAAATGGGTTGATTATATGATATATAAATTCTATATTATATAATTATGGTGTGGAGGATGGAGGTCGGCATTTTATTTCCAGTTTTTTCCAAATTTACCATAAATTTACATCCAGTTTTGCCACCCATAATAAAACTGGCTCTACCCGACCTCTAAATTTAAAATGGATTTAGACCTAATTTTCAAAACCATTTATTATTTAATTTATAAAGGGGTTAAAGAAATTTATAAAAAGTGTGTTATTAATGAGGGTAGGTCGGAAAAAAAGGACAAAAATAAAAATGTCCATTTTTCCGGACCTGGCCCCGCCAATTGCAAAAAACGTGTTTTACTGCATATATGGTGTGGCGAGCGATAGCGAGCAAACACCCTGACTGCAACGTCAGTGATGATAACAATTGACGCAAAAATGATAACTTTTGACGCAAAAATGATAACTTTTGACGCAAAAATGATAACTTTTTTTGCGGAGGCATATGGTCCATAAAAATATGCATAGTGCTATGTATAAAAAATTGTTGAAAATATAACATAAAGAGAAAAATAAATAATAAATTGCTCAAAACAATATAAAGGAAACGTCCGCGTCCAAAAATGTCCAATTCTAGTTTTTTCCAAATATTTTCTAAATTTAGAATGCAAAAATCTAAATTTAGAACTGGCCTATAAATTTACTTTTAAATATTTTCTAAATTTAGAAATAATTTATAAACAGTTTTTTTATCATAAACGAGAGTGGTTTAGCGCAAAAATGATAACTTTTGACGCAAAAATGATAACAATCAACGCAAAAATGATAACAATCAACGCAAAAATGATAACAAAGAAATGCACTATACAAAATAGTCCGATATTGGCTATATGTTATGTATAATAATAGAATATATTTGATGCATAAATTAACAAGCCACTAATACATATAAAGACATACAAATAAAAATATAATAATAAGTTATAATGAAAGCTATACTACGAACAATAAAATATAATTATGGATGTAAAAAATGCGATTATGCAACTAATCGAAAAACCGACTATGATAGACACATCACATCGAAAAAACATAAAATGAATTTACAACTACCTATACAACAAGTATGTTCAATAATAGATAAACAACCTAATAAGCCAATATATTCTACTAATCAGACCTATAATATTAATACAACTATTGTGGATACTGTCAGCGATAATGCTACAGATAATAATGATAGCCAGAGCGACAATGACAATGAAACTGAACAAACAAATAGTTATGGATGTGAATGTGGACATTATTATACAAAACGCAGTAATTTATCGAGACATCAGAAGACTTGTGAGATATATAGAATGAAAAAGGAAGAAAAAACATACTATAAACAAGTAGAGGATAACCAACATATAAATAATATAATATATTCTGATGAAACGCATACTATTAATGATGACCAGGATGAAGATGCTGCATCTCTGACATTAACAAATATTACAAATGATGTAATGGCTCCATTAACCGCAAATGAAATACGTGATATATTGAATTCTCTATTGGATGAAAAGAATGGCGAACTAAAGACCCTAATACAAGAACATACTCAACAAGTTATGGAGAAAAATATATATAACATCAATAATGGTAATATAAATAATATTAATAATAACAACAACTATAATCTGAATATATTCTTACATCAGTATTGTAAGGATGCAATATCTATCGGTGATTTTATTAAAAATCATCTGAAAATAGACACAAAATCGGTAGAGTATACTGGTAGACGCGGGTATGTAGAGGGTATGACAAAGATATTTATGGATGGTCTCAAGAAACTGGATATCCGCCTGAGACCTATTCATTGCACAGATGTGAAACGAGAAATATTTTATATAAAGGGTGATGATAAATGGGAAAAAGATGATGAACATCAAACCAAAATAAAGAAGGCTATAGATACTGTTATGTGGATGAATGTAGGACAGGTCTCGAAATGGCAAAAGGAAAACCCGGCGTGCGATGTTGTGAATTCACCGGAATACGAGTTTCATTTAGTTGTTATGCGACAATCAATTGGTGGTGGAAATAGTTCAGATCATAATATTATACATAGGAACAATGAGAAAATCATCAAGAACTTAGCAAAAGCTGTTCATTTGGATAGAAAGAAGATGAAATGCGGATTTTTACCACTCGAGGATGAGTAGTTATACACTCATAATCCAAACATTATGTAATATAAAAATTATATAATGTTCTATATGTAATTCTTCAAAGGTTTAATAATCGTTGTAAGTTGTCATCAATAGGTAATTCTTTAATATCTGTTTTGTAATAGTTCTCAATGTATTTCATCAAATTAACATCGTGTTTTGTAATAAAGTTTATTGCAAACCCTTTTCTGCCCCATCGACCGCTGCGCCCAATACGATGTAAATATGTATGCACATTGCTAGGTATGTCAAAATTAATAACTAAACCCACCTGCTGGATATCAATGCCGCGAGCAGTAATATTCGATGATATAAGTATTTTGTGCGCCCCGCTTTTAAATGATTGATACGCATTATGGCGGTCTTGTTTACTCATATCTCTATGAATACATTCAACAGAAAAATTGTCATTGCGAAGAGCACCATATAAATCATTGACACGTTTTACACTATTCACATATATGATACATTGTGAGTTAACATAATTCATAATATGCTTTAACATATCATATTTTGCGTGATCATTTCCAACTGCAACAAAAAATTGTTGGATACATTCAAGGTTTAATTTTGGCGCTTCCATAACAAATTTAACAGGATCAGTCATAAACTTTTTGGTTAAATCCAGGATTTCCTCAGGCATAGTTGCACTGAATATACAGGTCTGTAATTCCTTTGGCAAATATTGATAAATATTATAGATTTGTTCTTTAAATCCGGCAGATAACATATCATCTGCCTCGTCCAGTACAAATAATTTAATATCTCGCGTATTCAATATATTACGCTTTATTAGGTCATATATACGACCCGGTGTTCCAACAATTATTTGAGGAGTATTGTTTCGTATCTTCTCGCGGTCGTCTTGAATACTAGTGCCGCCAACAATTAGCTGTACAGTGAGGTTTTTCATCATACTGCCGATTTGTTCGACAACGCTTTTAATTTGGAAGGCAAGTTCGTGTGTAGGCGACATAATAATGGCTTGTATCTGTTTAATATCGGCATCAATGATTTGAAGAGTTCCAATACTAAAAGTACCGGTTTTTCCTGTTCCACTTTGCGCTTGTCCAATAACATCACGACGGTCAAACATCGGTTTAATAGCAAGACGTTGTATAGGGCTGGGTTTCTCAAAACCATTTCCATATATACCACGTAATAGGTCATTTTTTATGGGGAGGTCGTCCCACGATTGGATAGAGCATTCATATCCATTAACAAGTTCTGTATTTTCGGTTTCCATTATAAAAATAAAATAAAGGTTATTATATTATACTAATAACTGTTTATATGTTTTTTGTAAATATACATAAATAGATAACAAAAAGATAAACAAAACAAAAACAATATAGAAATAAACAGCATTTATAATATTATATTGCAACTAATAAAATGACAGGAAAACAATATAATTTATTAGATATCGAAAATATAGTATTTAATGGTATTTATTATAAACTAGACGATGATGTAATGAAGAAAATAAAGAATTTGGAAAAGGAATTGGGTGTAGTAGAGGAACCCAAACAAATACAACGACAAGTTGTAGTTGCAAATGATAAAAGGCGTCCATTACAAAGCAATAATGCTATACAACCAAACCAGTCCAGACAACCAAGAAACGGCGATAAAAAGAATAAAGATATGTCGAATGAAGATTGGAATATGTTAAAGAATTTTAAAGCTACACAATTTGAAACAAAAGAAGGTCACGAAAAAATTATAGAAAATATAAGAACTCTGGTAAATAAAATTTCAACAAAAAATTATCAACAACAATTTGAACAAATACAGAAAGAAATACACGATTATAATGTAAGCATCGAAGGGGAAGATGAAGAGGAACAACAAAAAGCAGAATTAATAAATATGATGTTCAATATTATTAGTAATAATAAGTTTTTTTCCGAGTTGTATGCATCATTATATATTGATTTATTGCCCAGTTTTGAACAGTTTAATCAGTTATTAAAAACATATATGCAAAAATTAAAAACATCAATTGAACATATTGTTTATGTTAGCTCAGATGAGAATTATGATAAATACTGTGAATATGTAAAGGAAAATGAAAGTCGAAAAGCAAATACTCAGTTCTTAATTAATTTATGTAAAAAGAATGCATTGGATGTCGAACAATTATTAGGTGTATTGGACTATTTTATTGATAAGACTTTAGAATATGTTGATATTGATAATAAGACCAATGAAGTAGAAGAAATCACCGAGAATGTATTTCTTATTATATCATCTAGTCAATCGCTTATTCATAAACACACCACTTGGACAAATACTATATTACCAAAAATAATTGCAATGTCTCAGAAAAAGAAGAATTCCCATAAGAGTTTATCAAACCGTGCTATTTTCAAATATATGGATATTATTGATAGCATTGATATTGATATTTAGCTATATAGAAATATGGAAAATAAAAATAAAGGTTTGGTTTGTTATATAATATATATAATACTATATTATACAACATTATACAAGATAAATAATGGTAAAGTCAAAAATAAATGAAAAAATAGATTATCCAGATAAAATCGATTTATATGATGAAGATGTTGGATATGCATCACCCCAGTATGAAATAGAATTATATGATACTCCTGTATTTATTGTATTGGGTAAACAGAAGTATCATACAATCGATAAAGACGTAATATATATACCTATTTATTTAATAGATAAAGATGATATATTTATACGTCAGATTGGTGTATTCGAGACCAAAAAAAATGAACATCTCAAATTTATTGATGAAGACGGTGATATTGATATATCCAAATTCAGTGAACCATTGCTATATTCTACTGTAGATAAAAAATTCATAACATCTATTTACAATAACAATACAGCACAATCAAGTATTAGCGATGAAAGCGATTATGATAGTGATATAGAGATATATGATAGAAATAGACGTCGTTTAAACAGAAATAGAAGTGCATATAGTCGCTATAATAGTTCCAGCGATAGTGATAGTGATGCGTCTATCGATGTAAATGAACTAGATTTAGATGTGATAAGTCTAGATAGTGATGATGACCCAACACTAATAAGGGTTAGATCAGCACAAATAGACCCAATCAAGAAAGAATTAGGAAAGAAGACGGCAAAAGGTTTATTTGATACCATTCAGCCATTACCTAATATTCCACCTTTGAAAACAGAGACCCATAAAGAAGCAGAAGAATTGAAAAAACATTTTAAAGTCTCGAGAAATAATAATTGGCTTGAAAAATATATGCATAATAATAATTACGAAATTATAGACAACGAAGGGTCAGGTGATTGTTATTTTGCTGTTATTCGTGATGCATTTAATTCAATTGGATACAAGACTACTGTTGCAAAGATGAGAGCGTTGCTTGCTGATAATTTTACCCGAGACCTATATAATAATTATAAAGAAGTATATGATAATTATGAGATCCTAATAACCGAGTTAAAACGTGAGATTGAAGACATAAATAAACAGAATAAACACTATAGCAGTATTGCAAAGAAATTGGATGAGAAAACTGACAGTGATAGTATGTATGAACTAAAAAAAGTAATAGCAGAAGTTAAGAAATTAAAAGAAAAGAAAAAAACATTGGAGGATGAAGTAAAAGATACAAAAGATATCCAATTCCAATCAGTAGGTATATTTAAAGAGCTTGACACCTATGATAAATATATTGATTATATGCAAACACAGAAATATTGGGCAGATACGTGGGCTATATCTACATTAGAAGCCAGATGTGTTCCGCAATATAAGACTATTATTATGGATGAAAGTGCATATAAACAAGGGGATAATTATAATGTTATAAAGTGTGGTGAATTAAGCGATATAGTAAAGTCTAAACACTCTACACAGTCTGATAATTCTACTACAATAAACAGGATTGAATATAGGCCAGTATATTATATTATTACATCATTCGATGGAAGTCATTACCAGTTGGTCTCATATAAAAACAAAAGTATATTCAAGTTTGATGAAATACCTTATAGTATTAAATGTCTGATTGTGAATAAGTGTTTAGAAAAGAATGCAGGCCCTTTCTATGAAATATCTGAGTTTGTCAATTTTCGCGAAGCCCTTGGATTAAAACAAGATAGTGATAGAGACAGTGATGATGAAAATGATGAATATAGTGGTGGTGCGGGCAACAGAAATAAGCTTTCACCTACAGTATTTATGTTTCATAAGAATGCATCAGGTAAACCATATCCAGGTAAGGGAACACACGAAAAAATTGCGAGTGAAGATGAGACCAAGTATATTAAGTTGAACAAGATGTCTGGATGGAGGGCCAAACTGGATGATGCATATGCTATAGAACAATCCAATGGGTATATTAAAATCGACGGTCTCGTTTGGAAATCAGTAGACCACTATATGAATGCGGTTCGTTTCAAGAAACAGAATAAAGAGTTTTATGAAGACCTTGCCAAATATAGTCCAACCGAAGTGAAGGAGATAACGGATTTAAATAAAGCAGATAAGACAGGCATCCGTCCTAAGAATATTAATGAGGATCCAGATTTCCGATTGGGACAAGATAGTAAGTATAGAAAACAGGCTCTAATATCTAAGTTTAGTCAAAATGAAGACCTGAAACAGATATTGATAGCAACGCAAGATGCAGTATTAAACAAATTTATTCAACGAAAACCTCCGCTAACCGATGAGTTATTGATGGAGGTTCGCAAAGAAATACAGCTTGCAAATCGCAAATAGGTCTTGAAAAAGAAATCTTTATTTATTGTATAATAATATTAAATAAAGAATAAAATGAACCAGGTCTCAAAATATTTATTGAAATTTATAGATACACACCTGAAAAAGTATAAACCATCGAGACCTTTATCGCGCCATAGCAGAACATTACTATATTCATTATATCAAAAAATAGAGACATCGAAAAAGAAGGTGATTTCATCGTCGCCTCCCAAGAAACACTCTATTAATAATGACAGTATTCCTCGAGGTGAGTTATATGATATATTAGACCAAGAAATAAAGAGTAAAATAGAGACCAGCCCCAAGACTGGGTCTCAATATCAATACACCATTTTAAATGGGTCTCAAAAACCAAAAAACATAAACGTCTTTATTCTATTTACATTCTCATCTAAAGATGAGGAGTCCAGACTATATAAGAACGTTCAGACCTATATGGACAATTGCAATGACCTAATACACGCCTGGTTGCTTACTGTTGCCGATTGTATACCGGATAATTGCAGTAATGAACTGACCATATATTTGTATTTAACCGATTTACATAAATTGCTCCCTGAGACCCCAAAAACACCCTTATCGCCAGTTCACGTAAATACCGCATTCACTACTGCGTGTTCTAACTCGACCAATATTCATATATTCCGGCTGGAAGAGTGGTTTAAGGTATTTATTCACGAGACCTGTCATTGTTTTGGACTGGATTTTTCACATAATAATGGTCTCACACAAAAATCAGAGAAAGATATAAAGGGATTGTTTAATATACCCGGGGTCTCAACAATTAAATTATTTGAGACCTATTGTGAAATGTGGGCAGAAATAGTCAATATATTATTTGTTATACCGGCGTCGAATGCAACTCATCATAGAAAAGAAAGAATGATTGAGAAAATTGAGACCTTTTTACAATATGAGCAGACGCATTCATTATTTCAGTGTGCAAAGGTGCTAGACCATTATGGCGTAAAATATTCCGAACTTGTCGCTAACACTGGAAATACAGGGGCTTATAAGGAGAATACAGATACATTTTGTTATTATGTAGTGAAGTCTATGATAATGTATGATGTCAATGGGTTTTTGGATTTTGTTGGAAATAATGGGTGTTTATTTAAAATAGTTGAGACCAATGAAGCAATGGATAAATATATTGATATTGTGAGAGGGGTATATAGAGACCCAGATTATATTGAAAAAATAGAAGGTCTCCAAAGTTTTATTGAGAAACAGAAAAAGAATAAGAATAAACTGGAGTATAAGACGTTGCGGATGAGTTTATTTGGATGATGTGATAATAATAATAATAATAGAATACATAAAAAATATAGAATATATTGGTTATAATATATTATATAACAAATAGATGAGTGATATTGAAGATATACCCCCACCCGTTAAGAAATATAAAATTTTGGATTGGGTTCAACAACATAAGGATAAACTGAATATGCGTTCTATATCGCTTAATCCAAAAGCAGTTTTATTTCTAGAAGAAAATCCTGAAATGATTGATTGGGAATGCATTTCTTATAATTCAGGTGCAATTCATATAATAAAGGAAAATTTAGATAAGATTGATTGGGACACGCTATCTTTTAATGAAAATGCGTTAGATATATTAAAGGAACACCCTGATAAAATAAATTGGAATAATTTGTGTTGTATTGAAAAAAAAGAAGCATATGAAATGTTGAAAAATAATATAGACAAGATAACAGACTGGAAACCCCTATGTAGAAATAGAAGCGACTGGATAAATGATTTGTTAGATGGAAATATTGATAAACTAAACAAAGAGGATATTAGAGCTTTATCGTGTAATCCAAATGCAATTCCAACAATAGAAAAATATATAGACAAGATGGACAGTTATGGTATGAGCATAAATAGTGAAGCATTTCATTTATTAATTACACATCCAGAAAAAATAGATTTTCTTGTATTGCAATATAACGAACATCCAGATGTAATAAAATTATATGAAAAATATGAAGTAGATGGATATTCAACTAATTATGATGTAGCATCAATTCCACATATGGTTGAATATTTGAGGAAACACCCTAATGCAATGAGTAGTTATATATGTGGCAATGAAAATCCAGAGGCATTAGATTTAATGAAAGAATATGTATTAAGAACAGGAGATTGTGATATACAACTATTATCATTTAATCCAATAGCAATTGATTTTTTGTTTGAACATTTTGAAAATGATGTGGACTGGTTTTGTTTTTGCCAACAAAATAATGATAAGGCAATAAAAATAATAGAAAAAAATATAGACAAAGTGGTTTGGGATATATTATCAAGTAATGACAAAGCAATTCATATACTAGAAAAAAATATAGATAAACTAAACTGGGTTGGAATATCAGAAAATGATGGTATTTATGAGGAAATAGAGTGAAAAAAGGCACATAGGCCTTTTCTCTTTTTATTATTTTTCTATTTTTTCTATTATTTCTGACACACATACAACGGTCTCAATTATTTATTTTCTGGAATTGTCATTTTCTTAATTTGTTCTTCAAGGTCTCTAATTTTATCTTCTAATTCTTTATTTTTCTTCACTTCGCGTTCTAATAAATCGGCTAGTTGGTGAGCATTGAAACTGGTCTCTTTAATCGGCGTCTTATTAAACATTAAACGCACGAAATCAATTTGTGTCTGTAAACGGTTATAATACCCGCCCATACTAGCAGTCCCGACAATATCAACATAATCGTTTTTTTCTAAAAGGTCTCGCAAAATCTTGACATCATATGTATCATACCAGCTTTCAAAGTGGACGAATACTTCCCAGCGGTTAGCATTCAGGTCATTGGTTTTGTTCTTGGGAACAAAATCAACGCGTTTAACTTTACCAATCATTAGTTCTCTTTCAAACATTCTTCTGATAACATTTTCATCCTTTAGTTTAATAGGAATGCACGGAATGAATAAGCTAGTATTCTTTTCAGGGCAATATTCTTTCATCTTGTTGATGTTATAACTGGAATAAACATAGTATTGGTTAATTCCTTTTTGAGAGTTAGGTAAGGAGGCAGTAGAGTTCATCTTGTTAGTAGTTAGTAGTTAGTAGTTAGTAGTTAGTAGTTAGTAGTTAGTAGTTAGTAGTTGTTAGTTTATGATTTAATTATATTATTAATTATATCGACATACTATTCAGGGATAGAAAAGTAGTTCAATTTTTTGAAATATTCGCGTAACATAATACCTTTTATTCTGGCCTCATATTATAGAATGTCCACGTTTGCAAATCGTTATTTAGAAATAAAACATTCAAATGGTCTCGCATTTATTTATCTAACCCCATTAATAGACCCCCCTAACCCAATAACTAATCTTATAATACCAGAAGTAAATCCATCCGAACTATCAGTTGTAGGCTGTCCATTAAAAATGCATATTCCATATTTATTATATGACAAAACTAGTGGAGGTTTCTTGAAAAGTGAATATGAAGATTATGTGATACCAATAATAAATAATAAAATAGCAAACCCTGCATACCAAAGTCCCATATATGTTATTAGCACACCAGGCAATATTAGTAGTTTTAATTCAGTTGATTATGTTAAACTGATAATGAAAACATACTACACAAAAGAATAAACATACTGACCACACACGACTAATGTTATACATATATAATATAACATTATTCCTCATTATTATACCAGTGAAGATTTGAAACCGCACCCTAAAGGTTTAAATAATAGTAGAGATAAAAGATCCATTATAATCTTCAATGCCAGTATGTTTCAAATTAATACTAACATCCAAATAAATATTGCCCCCCATCTTACTCCATCTATGGCAAAACAACCAATCCTCTGAATAATAATGCCCCTCTTGAACTCCACAATCAAACAATGCATATGCATTATTATTTTCGTCTCCTTGTAAAAACCCAACATCATCTACATATTTTGTTTGTGGATAAGCCTTTTGCATTTTTTCAATTGTCTCGCGTTTAATCATCATAAAACCAGTGGCAATATGTTTAACCTTTGTTAAATTATTATCAATAGTTAAAACGCTGCTCAAAAAATTAGTATTGTATTTCAACAAATTGTGTTGAATAATAGCTTCATCACTAATCAGATTTCTAAGCTGCGAGTTATTCTTCTTATCTATCCAACTTTTCACAATATTTGTATTACCTGGGTTCATAGGGTCCTTCAATAACGCTTCCCAATTATATCTTTTCAATGGATATACCCCACCGCATAATGATTTATTACTTAACATCAATTTAATAATATCAATTGGATCCCACGTAATATCATTATCAATAAACATAAAATGTGTGACTTTAGCAGGATTGGACATCGATTTTGCAATCAAATTATTACGGGCACGAGAGACAAGACTATCATTTTTGCAGAATTCCAAAATAATAGGTATATTGAAACGTTGAAAAACGTGCATTGTTTCTAGTAAGCAATACACAAAATTAACAAAACAAACGCTCCCATAACAAGGTGTAAGAATAGCAAGCACCGGTTTATGTTCATTCACATACTCTTCCACCATTTTATCAATAGGACGGTTTGACTCGACAATACGGGTTCCATTAGGTGATATGGATGATTGTTGTTGTGGCACTTTTTCTTCGATTTCAAAAACAATATTATTCTTTTTACTCATTTCAACTAGTAATAATATAAATAATATTAAATATTTATATCATTTATGCAGTTATATTTATTACTTAATTTGTGATTACAACATTCTATATGAATTTTTATAGGATTTTGTTTGTTTTACTATTTTTATGGGTTTTTCTTATTTTTGATTATTTATTTATACAATATCTAAGCGGACTTGGTTTCAAGGAAAAGTGGCTTTAAATATTTTTGGAGGTTAAAGTAGGTGAGTTCTTCGCCTTTACCTAACTTTAAAAGACCAGAGAGCTTGGAGTCAGCATTGATCTTTCTGCCGTTCTTTGGGTCTTGGAGCTTGTTAGCCTTGATGTAAGCGTTGATTTCTCTGCTAACATCAGTTCTAGCCATTTCAGTGCCAGCTTCCTTTCCTAAGAAAGTAGCAAGTTCATTGCTAATCTTGGTTGGCTTGATGAAACCGGATGGTCTTCTGTTTCCAGTGGCCTTCTTCTTTTTGGAGGCAGTCTTTTGGGCAGTCTTGAATTCTCTGACAACAGTCTTTTCAAGAGCCTTGAATTCAGCCTTCATAGCAGCAAGTAATCCAGCGACTTGTTGGATCTTGGCACCAAATAAGTTGAGCTTTGAGCTGATAACAGCATCGGCTTCAACAACTGGGGCAGCAGCGTCGACAGCTGGAGCGGCAGCTTCAACAACTGGGGCTGGAGCAGCAACAACAGGAGCGGCAGCTTTTTCGGATGATTTCTTTGAGGCCTTCTTTTCGACGACAGGCTTTTCAACGGCAGCAGGGGCAGGGGTAGCAACAGGGGCTTGAGTAGTAGTTTTCTTGACCATTTCTTCTTTTGTGGTATACTATATATTATGTATTGTCTTTAAGTAGTTTTTTTGCATACATTATTTATTTTTAATATAAATAAAATATCGCCAAATCATTTATCCTAAGGATTTATAAAAATCCTTCAAAAAAACGCACATATTAGCTAAAACTCGTGGTAAAATAATAGGTCTAAAATCATACATATAAGAATAAATAATTGGCATCATTTATCGTAATATATTTTTATTCATATTTTCCAGTTTTTTCATTATATATTGTATGACTTAAGCTACTGAGTTCTTGAATATAGCCAACCTTTTTATCAGGTATGAGACCCTTTTCTACTAAATCATAATACATATTTTTTGTTTTGTAGGATGGAATTCCAGGGTCTAAATGGTGCACGTTATGATATTCAATGCCATTTGTAAAATACTCCATAAACCAAGGTATTTTTTGAACGCTTGCACCTAATAATTCTGCATTGTCTTTACTTAATTTGTCGCCACTATCTAGTTTTTTCCAATATCCGACATTTACTTGGTGTTGCAAATGAAATAAGATGAGACCCAGAAATCCAGCAATATATTGTGCAATTAAAAAGGATATTAATAATTTCCAAGACCCGAATTTAAACAGTAAAAATAACCAGGCACAATATTTAATTATAAACAACCAATCCCCGTGTATAATACGACTTATCCAGTAAATATAAATAGGGGCTAATATGAAAAACAAAGGAGGAAATCTTACTATGTTGTAGAGGACTTTTAATTCAGCACTCAACTTATCATATTCACTACTGCTAATAACAGTTCGGGTTCCATCATATTCATTCATATTTCCGTGAGCCTTATGATGTGTCGAGTGTATATTATTCCAAGAGGATGCAGAAAATAGGCACCATTGGTCGATAGTATTGGCCATCATAAAATTAAATCCTTTATAGTTATTTTTTCGTTCATCAGTTGGAAAAAAAGATTTGTGGCACATATCGTGGAACATCATAAATAATCTCATATTTACTAGACCTAATAGTAGTATAAGTCCAGCATTATACCCCTTAGTTATGTTGATATAGTAGAGAAGAAAAAAGAATATGAGTAAAGTGCTTATCAGATAGCCAAATGGTTCAATATAATTAGTTGCATAGCCATTGGTTTCAATATGGTCTCTAATTTTGTTTATGTCTTCTTGTGAATACTTATTATCATCTCTAGATAGTTCGAACATAATATAAAATATTCTGTTAAATAAAATTACTGTTATGTATTATATATTATAGATATAGATATAATACATCACTTATCTAGATGAACCTTTTTTCTTCATCATTCCAAAAAGATATGGAATACCAAACGCAAAAATGTAATAGAATATGACTAATAATATTAATATATTAATGATCGCACTTGTAAGCTTAGTAAGTGAACAATACCAGCTATTATCGGTGGATTGACAAACAACCCCGCTTCCTACAAATAAACGCGGCATAAATCCGCCGCTGCCGCCGCCTGAACCTTTTGCCATTCTAGTAATAATACTATATAGTATAGAAAGAAATTATAATAAGGCAACGTCGAATAACCAGGGCATAGACATACGAGCAGGTATAGATACGTGTGTGAGACCCATTAATAAATACATCATACCCAGTTTCCGGTTTTCAATATCTAGAGACCCATATAAAAGATTTTCCATAACAAACAAACAAGTCTCCATTGCAGTCATACGCTCTATTACTCCCGCGACATTTCTATGAAATATCTCGCGAACCCCATTAAATGGATTACCGCAAATATACACTATATTTTTGGTTTCTCGCGGTATAAATGTGGATAAGTTCCATAGATTATATAGAAATTTATAGTAAGAAATATATTTTTCTAAAGTTAAATCAATAAACCATTTGCTGTCTGTATATGACCCCAACATATCCATCTCCATAAATAAATGAATAGCCCTCTGTTGTAATGTCTTTTCACGAATATGTTTTAAATTACTTGAGACCATTGTTTTTTGTTCATTCAGGGTTAGCTCATTATTAGTGCGATTATCACATACTGCAACATTATTTATTTTGAGACCCAAATGAGAATAAAACATATTATATTCTCCTGCAAATTTGAGACCCATTAATATATCTATTTGTTCGCACTCACTCTCATCTAGTGTATATCTAAATAATAAATTGAATAGTTTTGCAAACGCGGTCATTATCATTATTTGTTCATCAGTCATTAATTCACGATTATAAGGGTTTAATTTTCGATTTGTCTTGTATATTCCAATAAGGGATATAATATCAAACATATAGTTAAATCCTTTATTGTCTCCAATTGATATACGCCTACATTTCCATATATCACTAATAGGTTCCATAGTTATACTATCAGTGTCATTAACATAATCTTTCGAGACCTTTCCAAGGATTTTCTTAAAATATTTGACACAGTGCATACGGAAGGTTTTCTGTATTTTTATAACAGCCTTAACATCCTGTATATATGTATTTATACGTAGTGCTAAATTATGTTTTGTTCCACTTAAAGGGAGCTTATGTTCTCGTAGAAAAGCCTTTAGTTCATCTACTTTTAATTTACTTATTTGGTCCTTATTTTTCATTAGATATTTTAGTGAAATATTTGGAGGGTCTTGAGACCTTTTTCGTTTCTTCTCAACACCCTGTGTTAACTTTTGTTTATGTATAGTTATTTCCATAGTATTAATTATCTTTATACAATAGGATAGCAAATAATTCTTATATTATTTTCAATTTTATTTGCATATTTGAGACCCCCGCAATAATAAGTATTTCAATCAAGGATTTGGACCCTTTTTATAAATAATGTCAAAAAATTGATTTAAAGATAACCCCTTACTATATATCAATATTGAATACAATATACTAACTACTAACAAACTAATTACTAACTAACTTGCTAACTACTAACGAAGATGTCTAAACCAATTGTTTTAACTGTTGCTGAATGGAACCCAACTGCTATGAAATTTATGGCACCAAAGATCAACAAAAGTGGAGGAAAATCAATTTCAATTATTAGCACTCAAACTAACAGAGCATTACACATTTCAACCCCATTAATGAATACTTGGGGTATTTCTGATTACCTTGATGAAGAAGGAAACAGTGATGGAAAATTCAACATTTCATTATCATTTCCAAACGAAGAATATATGAACGACGGATTACGCGATTTTGTCAACAAGATTAAGCAATTTGAAAATTCACTCATTGACGAAGCTGTTAAGAACAGTTTATTATGGTTTGGTGAAGAAAATGAGCGTTCTTATATTGCCAAGACTTACTATTCTATGTTAAAGTATCCAAAGATTAAGGGACCTGATGGAAAGCCAACTAAAAAGCCTGATACTACTAAGTCACCAACTATTCGTGCTAAGGTATCCAACTTTAATGATAAGTGGGGAGTTGAAATCTATGATACTAAATCTAATTTGATATTCCCTTGCGAAACCAATGCATTATTAACACCAGTTGATTTTGTTCCAAAGATGAGCAGTGTTGCTTGTGTTTTACAATGTGGTGGTATTTGGGCTGCCTCAAATAGTTGGGGTGTAACTTTCAAGTTAATCCAATGTGTTGTTAAGCCAAAGGAAATTGTCAGTGTTTATGGTAAATGCCAAATCAAGTTGAGTGAAGAAGAAATTGGTGCTATGGAAAAACAAGAAATCAAGGAAGACTATGATGAACACGAAGAAAGACACGAAGAACAACCTGCTGTTTCAAAGACACACGTTGAAGACAGTGATGATGAAGCCGAACCAGAGCCTGAACCAGTTAAAGAGCCAGAACCAGTAAAGGAAGTCGTTAAACCAGCTGTCAAAAAGACCATTGTAAAGAAGGCCGAACCAGAACCAGTTAAGGAAGAAGAAGTTCAACCTGCAGCAGCCGTTGCTCCTAAGAAGAAGATTATTAAGAAGGCTGCATAAACAATATCATCATCATAGAATATAACATAATATAAAAATCAGAAAACCCCATAAAAATAGTAAAATAAGAAAAATTATATAAAAATCTTTTTTATTTGTTGAAAAATTGATATAACAATAACCTCTTTTATATTATATACAATACAGATATAATATAAAAATCAAGTAAATATCAAATGCCATATTATGCAGTAGCTAACGGTAGAATACCGGGTATATATAATACTTGGGAAGAATGCAAACAAAACACAGCCCTATTTAACGGTGCCAGATTTAAGAAATTTGAGACCCAGGAAGAAGCACAACAATACATAACTACATATACTACGAATAAACAGAAAAAAGAAGAACGAGAAGAAAAGAAAATGGAAGGGTCTCGACATAAAATAAATAAAATCATAAATATACACGATGAGACCAAGATATACCAACACTATGTTTATACAGATGGAGCCTGTATGCATAATGGGAAAAAGAATGCAAAAGCCGGATATGGTGTATATTTTGGGGAAGGAGATAATCGCAATGTGTCCTGTGTTGTAAGTGGAACTATCCATACAAATAATGTGGCTGAATTAATGGCTATTATAAAAGGTCTCGAAACAATCGTCGCAACAATAGCAGAAACAGAGACAGTCGCACTAGTAACTGATAGTGAATATTGTATTCGGTGCTTAACAACTTATGGGCAGGGGCAGGAGAAAAAAGAATGGTCTCAAGATATTCCAAACAGAGACCTGGTTCGAAGAGTATATGAATTATATAAAGAGGCGCCAAATGTGCAAGTATATCATATAGATGCACATACGAGTAAGGAAGATCAGCATTCGCGGGCAAATGATGAGGTGGATAAATTAGCAAATAAGGCGATTGGATTGGAAGGGTGCCCTTATGAAGAGAAACGGCAGAATATTGCGAATGAGGCAAAGATATATTTGTTTGTTCCGTATGAGAAGAAGGATGATGCAAAGGCAAAGGGGGCGAAATGGGATAATAAGAAAAAATTATGGTATGTTACAATACAAACGCCTGGTAGGGATGAATTGGAGACATTATATGGTCTGAAAAAATAATTTATAATATCAATAATAATATAAAGTAAAAAAGGCACTATGGCCTTTTTATTTTTATTTTTTATTAATATATTTTCCTTCTTTATAGTTTTTATATTTTCAAAATCTCATATTTTTACATAATATTTTCTCCCTTAAATTTTTCTTCCATATTTATTAGTCCTGCAAATGTTTGTTCTACTAAGAGTTTAATATCTTGACCCATTGTAACAGTTTTATTGTTGTTATTTAACCCTGAATATACAATTCTTAATTGTTCTCTTATATCATAAATTTTTTTAACAACCGTTTTCATTAATCTATCTCGGTCATTAGTGTTATAAACCCCAGTAGAATATATTTTTTTAATATTATCATTATTAAATAATAATTGGGTAAACAAGAAGTTCACATATGTTAATAATTTGATAAATCTCATTATTTCAAAACTTTCAGTAGGATTAATTGAAATAATACCAGGCCAGTCTTCTAATGTTTCATTCTTAATAACACTCAACTTATTTAGCATTTGTTTTAATGTAACAGTTAATTTGGACATTGTATCTATTGGAATATAGAAGAATTCAAAAGGGTTGAGTAAGAGCTGGTCTTTGCGATTTTGAGATAATTTGCCAGTCTTTTCTTTACCAGTTTCATCTAGCCATCTAGCAGTATATTTGGTTTCAGTATTTTTCATTAAATCACTATTTAACGATAAAACATCAAGGCCTGGTTTATTTACTGTTACTGCATATCTGAAATAATAAGAGAATACTTGGTTTTGTAAAGTTAATTTGTTAACAATTGGATAGGTATGATGAATGCCTTGTTTAGATTTGCCATTATGGCTAGCTTTTTCATTGGATGGTCTAGTAGTAGAAACAGGTTTAATAGTATTTTTCTTGGAGCGAGTATTATATTTGTGAGTAGTTTGAATTGTGGTTTCGGAAACAGGTTTACTGGCATTTTTTCTAAAAGGAGGATATTTATGAAAATTTTCAATAATTACTTCAGAATTAGTATCTTCAAGAACAGTATTTTTATTTGGAACAGGAGGCTTGATTGGATGGGTCATTTTTCTAAAAGGAGGATATTTATGGAAATTTTCAATAATTACTTCAGAATTAGTATTTTCAAGAACAGTATTTTTCTTAGAACGAGTGTTATATTTATGAGATTGTTGTAAGTTAGTAGCAGTAGCAGTAGCAAGTTGGTTGGTAATTTTTCCAGAGCGAAGTTTCATTTTAGTTAGCGAGTAGTTAGTAGTTAGTTAGTAGTTAGTTAGTAGTTAGTTAGTTGTTGTTAGTTAATTAATAATTTGTTAATTATTAGGCCTTTATTTGATACTGTAAAATGTAGTTCAATTTTTTGACATATTTATAGAAATAAATAAGTCAAAAAAATATAGTAAGTTTAACTGGTATCGATTTGTTAACAAATGGTAAAAAAGGCACAATGGCCTTTTTTATTTTTATTTTTATTTTTATTTATATTATTTTATTTTTTTATGTTATTAAAGTCCAAAATCACGGATAATTCTATCTCTTACATTAACTAATCCACTGAACATAGCAATTGCAAGTAGTTCTAAATCACCACCCATTTGTTCAGTTCCAACATCCATTAATTCGCGTTGTATAGTTTTACCAAAAGTTTCGGTCTTGTAAATAATCTGGTTAATTAATCTAATAATATTATTTTTCATTTCTACATCACCAGTCCAGTATATGTTTTTAATATTTTTAATATTAAACAACACTTGAGCAAATAAGAAGTTAATATAGGTTAATTTCTTAAAATAACGCATAACCCTATAACTGTTAAATGGATTATTTTCAAGTTTGAAAACAAAATTCCAATCAGTAAACTCCTCTTTGCATATACCATTAATCTTATTAATTATTGGATTAATAACAGTAAATATGTCTTCATATGTTTTTATTGGAATATAGAAGAATTCAAATGGTTTAAGTTTGAGTTGGTCTTTTTCTTCTTGAGTTGACTTATATAAGTCAACAATAACACTTTCATCAGCCCAATTAGAATTGCAATAGATTTTAATATGTTTATATAAATTTGACTTCAAAGTTACTAGTTTTCTGGGATTTCCACCAGCAGTTGTTTCAATGATTTCAAAATATTTGGAAAATCTTTTGTTTTCTTTTTTTATGTTTTCATATATTTCTTGACTTGATTTAATAACAGGTTGGATAGTAGAGTTTGTATTAGAACGGGTATTATAAGTGTGCTTAATTGGTTTTGAGATAGCAGATTGAGCAGTAATTTTTCCAGAGCGAAGTTGCATTTTAGTTAGCTAGTAGTAAGTTAGTAAGTTAGTAGTTTGTTAGTTAATTAATAATTTGTTAATTATTAGGCCTTTATTTGATAACAGAATAAGTAGTTCAATTTTTTGACACAACCAAATCCAAATAGACTATTATATCCCCCTGTTTACTTACATCATATACATTTCGAGTATTTATTCGTGGTATACCAATACCAAATATTTGTATTGTTTGGTGTCTTATTAATTTGATTTTAGAGGTCTCTATTTTAAAATTTCGAGACCCAATTGAAAAATGCAAAACACCGCAACAAAATAATTCTTTCAGGTCTCGTTCCAAATAAATAATAATATTATTATTACTGTCTATTTTTATGTTTTCATCCAATAAAGGCAGACAATTCACATATAAATCATTGCCGCAGCAGTCATATATTAATTGATGATGCCATAATGGAATATAATAGATATTTCCCTTTTCTGTTAATTTAAATAGATTACAATTAAACAAATCATCTATAAACGGGTTTAATATGATACATTCATCACCAGCAATCTTTGTTTTCATTAGGGTCTCAATTTTCTCAATAAACGAACTATTAATATGCATAATATCCTGGTGTTTCACGATTAATTCATAGACAATATTCAACATCTTTTTATCCAGATTTCCTAGTAATTCTAGAGACCTGGTCTCACATTTTGAGACAATATTTTGAATAATCATTGAGACAACCGGCTGATTTAATAAATCATTAGACCCAGAAAAGAATGATAAGAACAAGTCATAATAACTACTATTTCCATTAATAGTACTTCCAGTGTCATTAAAATGATTGTATTCCAATAAATAATCATAAGCCTCTTTTAATTGAACGAAACGTTCAGCTGCATCAGGGTCTTTATTTTTATCAGGATGCCATATTAATGCCTTTATTTTGTATTGTTTTTTCAAGGTCTCGAGACCTTGGGAACCATCATATTCTAGTATTTCGCAGGCTTCCTTATAATTCATTTATAGCCGTGTATTTTATTTATAATATAAAAGAATATGCTTTCCAAATGATAAATAGGTCTGTAGTTATTATTATATTGTTTTAAAAAAATAAATGTCTTTCGCAAAATATTCTTAATATTTTTATTTGTTAGGAGACCCTTTTTAATAAAATGAGACAATACATACCATAAACACTCTGTCGGATCTAAATTATATATTAATATGTCATATATAACATCTCGAAATTCTGTAAAAATTAGTTCATCTGGATTTTCCATTTGTTTAATAATAGAATTGCATATTGTAGTAAATACATTAACTGGGATATCAGATTGATGCACTAATAATGAAAATGAACGCACGTCTTTACAGTTATTTATAATAGTATGATCCATATTTCTAATTACAGTATCAAATACATCTTTTTTTATTAGGTTCCTACGCAGTATGCTGTGCTTTTGAATAATTGTTGTGTGTTTTTCATCATCAATACCAACTTGTTTTTCTTCTGATGCAATATCTTGGGTCTCATCTTTAGCCTGCTTCTTTTTACCTGTTTGTTTTGTGGTCTCATTTTTATGTAAACGAGATACTATTTGATTAGACTGATTTTGTACTGCAATATACACATAATGTTCTTTATCGGGTCTCTTAATATGCAGTAATAAAGAATTATTTATGATACTATTCGGAATAAAACTGGCGTGTTCTGTTAATAAAATAAATTTCACAAGTATATTAGAATATTTGTTATTATATTGTTGCATATAGCTGTAAAATATGTCGAGTAATTCAGTATGTATCATATGAAAATTGCTGCACATTATGATACCGTGCTTTTCTTGTTTTACTTGTATAATATCTGTTATTTGATTAAATAAGTCGTGCCACAATATTTTTGAATTGACACCCAATAGAGACATATCAATTTCATAATGAACATCACTTATTTTATAACAATAGTGTTGTTTATCGTTTTCTAGTTTAATATGTTTTTCATATTTTAATCCACTAGGACTAAACTTTTTGATAATATTGAGAGCTTGTGTATATTTTCCAACTCCAGATGGTCCATATAAAATTATATTGGATAGTTTTGAAAAATCTTTTGGTATATTTTGGATGGTATCTTCTAATTCTGGGTGTATATTATATGTTTTATAAGAATTTATATATTCATCATAGGTTGTTTCGTAGAATTTCATTTGTGTATATATTACAATCAATGCTTTAACCTATTTTATATATAAAAAATATAAAATAGTAGAATAAAATGTCTACATAATATTTTTATTAACTGATTTTGGTAATCCGTGACCGAATAAAACCATATACACTAAAACAAGACCTCCAAGTAAAACACTGCGATCTTCAGCAATGGATGTGCCTGTTTTCATAATGAAAACCATAATAAGATAAGCAATAATAGCTATCACTAATGAATGAATAAACATAGTAAATCCTCTTTCCATATTTGATATATGTATATATAATATATAAAAATTTATGCGACAGGATTATAATTAGATAAGAAATAAAGATTAATATTTTCAAAAAATCCAGGCGATTTTCCTATCATTGATTTATAATCATAATCGTCTTTTTCTTTTTTAACATCTGTTAGTTGTGATTTTCTGAGTTGTGAGAACATATATGTATGATATATTAGATATCCCATTATACCTAGTGCTGTCAATGATAGCAACACTTTAACTACACTAAATGGTATATCACATCTATCGCTAAAACAGAAAAATTGTTGATATTCTCCATTTGAAAATGGCAATGTAAAAAATAAGCCTGCAATAACACTAGTAAGAACAATCAGTGTAATAAATAGGCTTTTGAATAGATTGAATTTCTCTCTATTTTCTTGTGTAAATTGTATAGGACTACCTTTTAGTTTATATTTATGATGTAAATTAGTAAGTGTCATTAGAGTAAATACCTCTATTATAAATAGACCCGCAAGTAAAAATATTAATACATATAAAACAATATCGTATTTTTTGGGTGAATTTAATATATCAGTGAACAAGAATATATTTGTTAAAATATTTACTGCAATTGTCATTCCAACACCTATCATCTCTAAATTATTTTTTGTTTTAACTAAATATGGAAATTTTAAAATGTCTTTACGCGTACCAAATATAGCTCCTATAATTATTCCTAGCACAATTCCTATTATCATTCCTGGTATTATACTATTTCCCAAAAATGCACCGATCGCAATACCTAGTATGGCACCTATAACTAATCCTACTGCTGCACCAATACCAGGGCCTTTTCTAATTGCATATTTTGTTTCATACTTAAACATTAATGAAAATCCAATAACGTGAAGAATAAAGAAATTGATGTATTTGAATATTTTCTTATAGTTTTCATTGTTTAATATATCTGCCATTTTAATTGTCGTGTATATTATATTTTATATATAATTAGATATAAAATAACATTACACCTACAGTATAATTATTTATTAGTATGGATCTTCCTATATGTTTTATGAACAAGGATAAAACATATAAAATGCACAGTATGGGTCTCGAACCCACGACCTTTGGCTCATAAGACCAATGCTCTAACCAACTGAGCTAACCGTGCATATTATATCATAATATCTTCTTTATATTGTTTGTAAATATTATTTATTGAATGGCTAATACATACCTAATACCTCAGTAATAATACCGTCAATAATACCCACATTGCATCTATCTGCATCATAGTTATGGCGTCCAGGAACAAAAAAAGTATCTATTTTTACAACTCTCACGCTTATTTTCTGTGGAACACATATTGTTTCTGCCTCTTCTATTGTTTTGCCAATAATATTTTGCAAACAAAAAACGAATTTTTCTTCATCCAATATTTTATTCATTTGATTATATACTATTATATAATCAACTATTTATATAGTTTATCCGATAACTTCTGCTATACAAGCACATATATTTTTATTTGTTTTATTTACCAGGGTTTTATTGCATACAAATCGCAATTCATTTAATTTTTTATAATCCAACCATTGAACGTGTCCAATCTCTCCTGTATCAATCGGCTTCAGATTAGCATATATTAATGACCCATCATCAATATTAAATTGATAGAATGTATACATATTATCATTAATTCTATATTTTCTCACAGGATTAGTAAGCATCTCTTTTTTATATTTTATTATATCTTTCATTGCCATTCCTGTTTCTTCGTGCAATTCACGCATTGCACACTCAATCAGTTCTTCGCCATTTTCAAGGTGCCCTTTTGGTGCGCTATAGTTTGAATATTCGTGATTGCATACAGTTAATATCTTCTTATTTTTCTTATCATATACATAACAACCAGCTATTATTATTCTATCAGGCATAGATAACAATAGTATATAAATAAATTGTTTACACATATTCTAATCATTGTCAAATAATTTTCAATTTTTTGCAACACACACACTGCCATACTTATTTGAACCTAGGTAAATTATTTTTTGTGCAAACCCAGTCCAACAACTCTTCTGCAGGACACGTTAAAAATCCACTTTTAAAATTATTCAAACTAAAAAATTGGGTTTTTTCCATACCCTTTGATTTATATGCAACATATGGTCCAAATTTACCAGAACGAATACAAAAATCATCATTTAGCACTCGCAGCAAACCATTTAATTTACGTGCTCCTGCAGGTGGCTTATATTTCTCAATATCCTCTTTATTTTCAATAACAATTCCCTCTTTCTCATAAATTAATGGCAATACATCCTTTAATGTCAATTTCCGCGGTTCAATATTGAGCGATTTAATTGCACATCTATTAATTCCCCACTCAATATAATACCCATATTTTCCGTTTTTCAAGACTACTTCTTTATTACTATATAACCCCAATACAGGATTATTTATGTCAGCAAGTTCTTCATATGTATATTCGCCATTCTTTAATTTTTCATAGTCGATAGTCATATATATGTTTACTTGTTTATATTCATAAACTGGTTTGGGGCCACTATTATCAATTACTTTACGCATTAACAATTTATTATTTTCAACAGTAACCACATAATCGTCATTATCTTTTAATTTATATACTGGTTTATCCACATTTTTCAATTTATTTACACACTCTTTGATTTCGTCATAGCAATTATTGCATATATTAAACCAGACATCCTCTGTACCATCCGCAATTTTATCGAGCAATGTTTCCATAATACTTGTATAATTATATGAGAACAGCTTTTCAAAATGTTGGGTTAAAAATTCAATACATATTTTACCAACAGGACTAATCACCAATTTACCTTTTTCTTGACAAAATTCTTTCTTCTTGCTGTCTCCCTGTATTATTCCATTAATCAAACTATATTCACAAACATCAACTACTATTGGCGGTACATCCTTTTTCTGAACATATAGTTTTTCAATATTTGTTTCGACAATTTGTGAAAAGGTAGATGGGCGTCCTATACCTATTTCTTCCAGCTTCTGTATAAGGCTCGCTTCTGTATAGTGCAAGTGTTTGTGTGTTATATTTGCAGTGCAATATATAGAGTTTGGTGAATAATGCTTTGTTTTATCAATCGATTGAATATAAAAAAGCAAACCGTTTTCGCTATTCACCTCTTCTGTAGTGGACCCATCCGCGCCAACTTTCTTCCATCCATAGAAAATAGGTATCTCAATAACACGTGAATATGTGCGTCCAAACGGCGCTGTCATCCAAATTGTTGTTGCTTTATATGTAGCCTCTTTCATACAACTCTCAATGCTATTTTTCCATATTAGATTATATAATGCAGCCATTTTTCTCTCTTCACAATTAATTGTTCTATTGTCCAGTGAGGTAACTCTTATAGCTTCGTGCGGATCAGCACTGTTATTATTCATAATCTTTGATGCGTCACCAATAAAATCATCACCATAGGCTTCTTTAATATATTTGTCTGCTTTATCAATGAACTCTTTCGAATATTTTTGGCTGTCTGTTCGCATATAAGTAATAAATCCTTCTTGATACAACTGTTGGCAATAATCCATTGTTTGTTTTGGTGCTATTCGTAATAGGCTGCTTGCAGTTTGCAATAAACGCGCAGTATTAAATGGTTTTGGTGGGGATTTTGAGACCATTTTACTTTCACTAACAGACATCATATGTTCGAAGGTTTTGGATTTTTCCAAGAATTCTACAATATCTGTTTGTGACTCAAAATCTTTGTCTAGTCCAAAAATAATGTTTTTTGAGAAAAAGTGGCTGGTTGTTTTATATATAAGATTATGACTACTTTCATCAATTAATTTTTGATTATCATAAATAAGTCTAAGTGCAGGTGTTTGACAGCGACCGGCAGACAAAGGATTATTTTTACTACGCGAAATATGTTTCCAAAGGACAGGCGATACTTTGAAACCAATAATAATATCCAATATTTGTCTAGCAATTTGAGACCTTACTAAATGCATATCTACCAATCTAGGTGATTGGACAGCGGCAATAACTGCAGGCTTTGTTATTTCGTGAAATACAATACGTTTTGTTTTTTCAACATCGAGACCAAATATATCGCAAATATGCCAGGCAATAGCCTCTCCTTCACGGTCATCATCACTAGCCAAATATATGTTTTCAGGGTCATATTGTTTAATTGTTTTTTCCATAGCAGAAATATGTTTACTTTTATCATCAATAAGAGAATAAGTAACGTGATAAGACCCGCCTTTGATATCAATATTTTCGAGACCATCAATATATCTCAAATGTCCCTTGCTAGCAATACATTTATATTTGAGACCTAAGAAATGTTCGATTTTTGCACATTTTGATGGCGACTCAACAATAACTAGATAACCAGGCAAGTAAGACCTTTTTCTCGCGATTGATTTCATAACAGGTGCAACCTCATTATCATCAGGATCGTCCTTTTTTTCTTCAAGTCCAGGATCTTCTTTCATAATATTGGCAGCATTAGTAGTAGTTTTTAGTTTTTGAGATATTTTTTTTGGTCCCATTATAAGATACTTTGTTTAAACACAATACAAATATAGTGTATATAAATATATGAAAATATGTTTATGTTGTTGTAATTATTATATTTATCGAGACCTTCTTCCTATATATAATCAGTAGACACTTAATTATAAACAATTAATCAACATATCGCTGCATATATGCAGTTATAATACAGTCATAGTATACAGCGCTCCACTGCGTTCCGCGCCGCCGCCGGAGGCGGCACACCGCTTGCGCAGCAAGCGGAACCCACCTTCAACCACTATCAGACCTCTAGAACACATTGAAACATTTGACATTGCAATCACTAAACCAATATACAAGCTCACTGAATGTGCTGATGCGATTACCAATAAAATAATTGCATTTCGACAGTGTTAGCATCTTTATTACACAATGTTGCAACTCATTTACCCCATCCTCCTTACGCAATACCCACATAGGCAAATCATAGTTAGATAAGAAATCCATATATTCGGTCTCCACATTATGATTATCAAACGAGACCACAAACCCCTGAATACCACAATTATTCACTACATTTTTAATCATATTCTTATATTCAAGAGAATTATATGGTCTCTGTATTCCTCTTTCGTGGAAACATTTCCACGTTCTCACAGATATTCCTAATATATTGAGACCTGCAAACATACAATGGTTTCTTTCAACCCGCTCTGTTATATCTGGTAAGAATTCTATATTATGGATTGTGTTTAATATACGCTGGCGCACACGCTCGCAAACTCGATTATTATCATAATTATAATCTATTAGGCATTTAAATGAATACAAATAATTATATTTTAAATTACCGCATCCATTGACCTCGTGGTTTTCTGGCATAAAAATATGTTGTTGTTCATTATCTTCGCCATCTAATACCAATAACCGGGATGTATACATATAGGCAATCTCTTTCTCGGTATAATCCTCGGTCTCCACATCATAAATATGTTGCGGAGCAAGAACTGTATTATATACACCGAATGCATAGTTCGGATTACATTCAATACGTGAATTTGGATTACAACTATATGCGGTAATAAAGCTTTTAAATATATTGCCTATTCCATCACACGAATTCTTTTTAATAACGAAAACAACATTTTCGAGACCTTTTGACATCTTTGT
>JACCDX011167631.1_pt1 | contig 41993 bp, 37 predicted proteins | sample 7449681 | NCBI WGS metagenome assembly JACCDX01 (sample SAMN15323450, study PRJNA562643) | freshwater metagenome | isolation source: river surface water | place: USA:Blue River Watershed | collected 2017-08-18
CACCGAGAACAAGGTATTACAGAGCCAATTGGATGAGAACACTGAAAAATATTCGGTTGATAACCAAAAGGTCTACTATAAGGCCCAGCAAATCCAGGGTCTCAAATCCTTCAATTACAAACTATTTTTAATCTATTATTTCCTGTTTTTAGTTTTTGCTGCATTACTGATTACCCGCGCATCATCGATTACTCTGTTAAGCAAACTAATTATTATTGTTGGATTTGGTCTCTATCCATTTCTTATTGTCTGGTTTATCCAAAAGGCGGTATTCATATACAACTATTTAGATGCATTGTTTCACGGTAAAGTGTATGAAGGTGCATAAAATATATTCGTGTGTGTGCGTGTGTATATATTATCTATTATTATAATATATAAATGTCTGAGCTCGCATCATCGAGGTTTACGCCTCAAACAACCAAAGAATTACAGGATGCTGTTGCCGAATATGCAAATATGACCCCAGAAAATAGAAGTAATTATTCTGCACATTGGACTAAAGGCGAATTTAATAATTGGGATGTCTCCAACATTAACGATATGAGCTATTTATTTTACAATATAGATATGTTTAATGAACCCATTGGTAATTGGAATGTTAGCAAGGTTACTACTATGAGCCATATGTTTCATAATGCAAAAAAGTTTAATCAATTGATCGATGGGTGGGATGTTAGTAATGTTGCTGATATGAGCGATATGTTTCACGGTGCAACAGAATTTAATAAGCCATTGAATGGGTGGGGCAATAAACTTAGAAATCTATTAGATATGTCAAATATGTTTGATGGTGCAACTAAATTTAATAAGCCATTGAATGAGTGGGTTATTATTCGTGGAATAAATCGCAAAGGCGCATTTAATGATACAGCTTTTGAGGGAAATCCCGGTGACAGCCATTATCCACGGGTAATTGAGGTGTCTAAAGAAGAAATGGATGCTAGAGCAGGATTGCTCAGAGAACTACATAAAAATAGACCTAGAAGAACTATTGTAGCTCCAACGCCTCCACCTAGTAGTGCGTTTTACAATGACCTAGTTAGAAATTTTATTAACCAACATAGTATACCTGGTATGACACATAGTATGCCGTCTACTCCAAGTATGCCTCCAATGCCCACTAGGCTTACTATGCCTCCAATGCCTCCTACGCCAACCGCGAAAAAGGTCACAACACCGAGCTTTGTGCCTCAAACAAATAAAGATTTATATAAAGCGATTAGTGCATACAGAAAAATGGATATTAAAATGGCACAAGAATACTGGAAACACTGGAAATTAGGCAAATTCAATGATTGGGATGTCTCAAAAATAACCAATATGCGAGACCTATTTAAAGGGTTAGCTATGTTTAATGAACCACTTGATAACTGGGATGTTAGTAATGTCACTGATATGTCCTATATGTTTGCCGCCTGTCAAGCATTTAATCAACCATTAGACGCGTGGGGAGACAAAGTCGGAAAAGTGACCACTATGTTCAGTATGTTTAAGGGGTGTATGGAGTTTGATCAGCCACTGAATAACTGGAACGTCAGTAGCGTTACTAATATGTCCAAAATGTTCTTGAATTGTTCTGAGTTCGACCACCCAATTAATAATTGGGATGTTAGTAAGGTTACTAATATGGAAAGTATGTTCGAAGAATGTAATGAATTTAATAAACATCTTAATAGATGGAATGTTAGCAATGTTGTTAATATGAAAAATATGTTTAAAGAATGCAATAAATATAACCAACCGCTTAATAGTTGGGATGTCAGCAAAGTTACTAATATGGATAATATGTTTGAAGGATGCAAGGAATTTAACCAACCTCTTCCTAGTTGGAATGTCGCCAATGTAGTAAGTATGGATAATATGTTTAAAGGATGCTTAGTGTTTAAACAAGACCTTACTAATTGGATAGTGAGGAATAACAAAATAGACGTTGCAAAAGTAATATCTCAGCCGGATATTTCCAGAGATTATATAGCTAAGTCGAAATCGACACAAACACAACTTGAAAAATATTTTAATACCAATGTATATTCAGTAAAATTCTCTGCTGGAAATAGTGATGATGGTAAAAATGTCGGAGAATACTCAATATATTATAAATCTCCACTAGCAAATAAAGTTTCCTGGGAAAGCGATGAATGTTTGAATATATTAATCAATCACACTGATAAAGAAATGCTTTTGAACCACTTGAAATATAAATCACCCAATATCTGTAAAATAAATGGCGCGGAATTGTTGTTTTTGCTTTTCAAGTTTGCAACTGAATTGGGTTATTCTATTGTTATTGGTCAAGATGCTAGCACAAAGACGCTTTATAATACTTGTATTATTGAAAACTTTGCATTATATAATATATTATTAACTGGAAAGAGTTATTATAATGCATATGGGTATGGTAAACCAGCGGATAACGAGGATTTACGTAATATGACAGTAGAGGATTATTTTGCAAATGCAGTAAATACAAATCAGTTTGGTGATAAGACTGGTGAAAGAATAGATTATATGATAGAATTTGTGGATACTCACTATTCAAATATAATACAGTCTAATAGGGGAACTATTGGAAAAACAAATACAATAGTGGAATTAATGGTTGCTATTGATAAAATAATACGCTATTATGAAAAATATGATAATATGGAAACAAAAAAGGATGTTCTTTGTAGTATATCAGGATATATATCATTAATTATACTTGGGGCTCCACGACCAATCGAATATACTCGTGGTTTATTAAGATTAGATATTAACGACCCCGATACAATAGCCCTTTATGAACGCCTAGGGAAAAAATTAAAGATTACCAAAGAGGCTACTGGTGGAAAAGGGCGCACAAAGAAGAAGCGCGGGTCTGCTAATAATACCCGAAAATCCAGAAAACCAAGGCGGGTACGCACCAGAAAAGTGCGCGGTGGTGCGGGTATTAAACGAGCGTGGGAAACACCAAGTAAATCCAGTATTATTTCTGAAGAAAAAAGCAGGGGTGTTTCTCATAAATTAGCTAGACACACCAATACTCCCGCCTCCACTATTATTCTCAATCATATTGATGTTGATGCAAGTATTGCCCAAGACAGTTTTGTTGATGATGTTAGCGCTCTTGGTAAAAACATAGAAATAGTAAAAGAACGTCATATAATGGAAAACTTTGTCGAACTAGAAGTCATTGGTAAAGGCGGGTTTGGTGTTGTCTGTAAAATCGAAAACAAACAAAACAAATGTGTCTTGGTGGCGAAGAAAGTGCAAATCGAAGTGGTTGACAAAAGGTCTAGCATACCTGGCTCGACCCGGGATACAACTATGGAAATATTGAATGAAATCAATGTGCTCAAGAAACTGAAAGACGTGTGCTCAAAATATATACTATGTTTCGAAGATTTCTATATGGACAACAAAAATAATACTGCATATATCGTCACTGAATATTTGGATAAATACGTCACATTTTATGAGTTTTCACAGAATTTGACTATTTTGAAACGATTTACTGATGCGGAAAAAGATAGTAAAAAACAGAGTAATTTATTCTATTATATTGCTCGTATTATAGATAACCTGGTAAAAGGTCTCGCACTTATTCATAGTAAAAACATTGTTCATCGAGATATTAAGTCGATGAATTTATTATTGGATATCCGAAAAATGAATATTAAATATATTGATTTCGGGCTCGCGTGTGATGTGGATAATCCTAGTGAAAGCAAATGTCAAAAAATCATTACAGGGACCTTTCTGTATTTGGACCCCTATTATATAAAAGACAATAATGTTGATTTGATAAAAGTCGATTATTGGGCACTGGGGTTAACTATTTTTGAATTTATACACGGAAAGAGACCTATTCAATATTTATATGAATATTTGGATGATCCAAGAAAGATATTGGATTATTTCGGTTCTAAAATGACGGGTGTAGGTGCAGTTAAATACGCGATGAATGATTTCCATAGTAACTATTCTAGTAATATATTCAATGCGGGCGATGAGTTTGATAATAATGATAATTATGGGTCTCTCGGATTTTTCAAATATTGCAATGATACATTGGTGAAGATAGGAAAGGCTCATAATTTGGGGTATGTGGATTTAGAAAACTTGTTTGGACCTCCAGAGGGGCGGGTGTTATACCTATAAATAATACTTTTTTCGCGTCTTAGTGAAAAAAGTATTATTTATTTGGTAACTGAGTTGAGGGATCTACTTGTAAAGGCAGATCCCTCAATCGTGTGCACGGTGTCTAAAAGGTCTCGAAAAAATATATTATATCTGTAATATATAATATATCTAATAATAAATACACATTAAACAATGGCATCTAGAAATACTCTGAAGGTGTCATCATCTAAGAATAAAACGAGGAAAATATCAAACAAATATGACCAATCATATACATCTATATTGCACAAAAAGGTCTCACTTAATCCTATTCAAGATATTGATGAGACCAGTATCACAAGGTCTCCAGATGAGACCCAGTTTCGTGTTGAAGACCATCTATTCGACAACTATTATAAACTCAAATTTCTCGGACAAGGCGCATTTGGGCAAGTCTACCAAACCCATAAGAAAGGAAGTCCAAGCGGGGCCACTTATGCTGCCAAAGTAATACAGTATATGATACCCGGCAAGCGCACCACGCAGACAGGCACAATTATTGAGGTCTCGCGAGACACATCCAAATTAATTCAAAACGAAGTCAATGTTCTCAGAAAACTCGAGACCCATTGCAAAGATTATGTCTTATGTATAAAAGACAGTTTTATTGATACTGGATCCAAGAATTTCTATATTGTGATGGAAGACCTGTCTGCATATAGACCCATTAAGTCATATATTAAAGATAACTATTTCTCAAATATGATGTTTGGTATTGAAGACACCCGCCAACCAATCGCAGTAGACTTTAAACACGAAAATATTAAGACCATTGCACATATTTTTAGTAAATTAATAAAAGGTCTCGCGCTTATCCATAGCAAGAATATTGCCCACCGCGATATTAAACCTGATAATATATTATTCAATGCAAAAGAAGGCAACATAAAATTCATTGATTTTGGTCTCGCGTGCGATTTAGACAATAAAATAATGCAGTGTTTTGCTTATGTCGGGACCTATAATTACAATGACCCTTTATTGCGTGATATGCAGGAAATTGTGAACGAAAAGAAAGAGGTCTTGAAATCAGATATTACAAAAGGCGATAGCATCTATCCTATGAAAAATCTGTTGAAATTCGATTATTGGTCACTGGGTATTACTATGTTTGAAATGTTGAGTGGATATAAACCGCCTGATTATTTGCACAGAATAATTAAGACCAGTCAAGAACGCAAGGTTATATTTGATGATTTCGAGACCCACGAAGATTTCTATTTGGAATACCCTGGATTTATGACAAACAAGGAATTGCGGGATAAGATAATAGGGCTCTCGGGTGATTATTTGGCGCGCTGGAATAGAATAGGAAATGCATTTAAAAGCATAGCAGAAGTGGCTAAAAAGGAAAAAGGGTGTGCATATATTATGATTAATAATATTTTGAATACAAACTTGAAAAATCGGCGACTTTATGGTCTGTGATATATAAAATGAAATAAAGACATACCGCCATATATTATTATAATTACTATTATTTATTATAATATATTAATGGCCTATAATGGGATACTACAAAAGCCAATCTATGTAATGAATAAACATATACTGGACAAACTCGATTGGGAATGGGTCTCAAAAAATGCTGGGGCCATTCCTATTATCGAGGAAAATATGTATAGAGTGCATTGGGATGGGCTTTCAGGAAATAAAAATGCGACCCATATTCTTGAAAAGAATTTGGAAAAGATTGACTGGATGGGAGCATCCATTAATGAAGGCGCTATTCACCTACTGAAAAAACACATCGACAAAATAAACTGGAAATGGTTATCTGGAAACAGGAATGGTGCGCATATTTTGAAAGAATACCCTGATAAAATATTCTTTGGATGGGAATTTTTCAAAAATATTCGAGACCCTGAATTAATCGAGCAACATTTGGATAAACTCCATAAGTCTGATTGGAATATGTTGTCATTAAATATTAACGCGGTCTCAATATTAGAAAAACACCCCGATAAAATAGATTGGCTATCGATTGCATATAATACAAATGCTGTTCATATAATAGAGAAAAATATGAATAAAATAGACCCGTGGTATATGTCAGATAACAAAAATGCTGTTCACCTGCTTGAGACCAGGCTAGACGATGTAAATTGGGTCTCATTATCGCGGAATACTGGCGCACAGCATCTGTTAGAGAAACACATTGATAAGCTGGATTGGGAAATGGTCTCGCTTAATTCTGGTGCACTCGGTCTATTAGAAAAATATCCACATAAACTGGATTGGAATTTTGTGTCGGGTAATTCAGGGGCTATTCCCCTTTTGAAAAAATACCCCGAAAAAATATCATATGCGTCGCTCTCGCATAACACGGCTATTATGCAAATGTTTGATTTGGATTATGATGCAATGAAAAGGCGGAATGCTGGGTTTGCCGAAGAATTGGTGGCAAAGGTGTTCCATCCGGCTAGGATAATGGCATTATGTGAGACCTATGCTTGCGAGTTTGAGGATTATATTGAGACCTTGTAAGGCACGGTTATGTGCGTTTTGTTTTTCTCCTTCCTTTTTTATTTTTATTTTTATTTTTGCGGGTCTTACCACCGGTTGTATGTTGTGCAAGTTTTTTCGCTAAGTTATCATATATTTCAATTGTATCACTATCCTCTATATCTAAAACAAGATTGTTCACATAATTATTGAACTTACCATTTTCTTTGTTGGTATATAATATTTTGCCGATGTTAAATGTATCTATTACCGACGATGCTTCACACATTATTCCTTTATCTTTACTATGTTTATTCAATATTTTATCTATATTTTTTATTGTTTCGGCCACAGTAGTTTGTGGTGTAATATTGACATCGTTATTATATTTTTTAACAAACTCTATTATTCTATTTATTGTGTCAGTTTTATTATCTTTGCCGGCAAAATAATCGTCCATACTCAGTTGTCGTATAATATCATTATGTTTTCGCTCTTCATCATAATCTGGACTATAATATCCATATTTATTGTACCAACTCTGACCTGTTAATAAAATGGAATATAATGATAAACTAATAGAGCAATTATTTAATATATTCCTATTATCAGAATACAATATTTTTTCACTTGCATCCATTTCTATAACAATGTTATAAGATAATTTTTTGGCTACTTGATATAGTAAATACAGTAATTCAGTGCCGGGTGTTTTACACTTATTTGGTTGCACATATTTTAATAAATCTAACTTTATATTATTATCTTCTATTTTTATGATTGCTTTTATACAGACATCATTCCCTTTATAATACTTAATAGTTTCTGGTGTATTTCCAATAACAGTATTGCCAAATCCGTCATTCACATCTTTTAGATAAAAAATCCCTATCTCTATGTCTGAAGCACTATCTGTAAGGTTTATATTTGTATCTATATGTGCAACAACTATATATTTCGTTGGTGAAAAAACGTCTTTGAACACACTTACTGGATTAATAGTATCATCTATGTCAAAATCAATATCATCTGGTTCTATTGACCCGATTGTCTCGACTGTTTCAACTGTATCACTATTTCTACAGCTACTGCTCATACAACTTCCCCCACCCCTTGTTTTATTTTTGCGCGTCTTACCACCAGTTGTTAATTTTATGGTCTTGCCTAATCTGTCATATAATGCGTGTATTTTTGGATTTTTAATGTCTAATACAAGATTTTTTGCATAATTATTATGCTTACCGTTTTCTAGATTTGTATATAAGACTTCTTCTATATCAAACTTTTTAATTATTTCGGATGCCTCACACATAATCTCTTTGTTGTCTCTATTATTGCGTATTATTTTATCTATTAGTTTGATTGTTTCTGTCACAGTAGTTTGTGGTGTAATATTGACATCATTATTGTATTTTTTGATAAACTCGATTATTTCACTTATTATAATACTACCACCACTATTGTCTTGGTCAATAAAATACTCGGTCATTGGACTGTGTCTTAGTGCATCATTGTGTATTTTTTCTTCAGCATAATCAGGACTATAATACCCATATTTGTTATACCAGCTCTCACCAGTTAATAAAATATTGTAATAATACAAGTCGATAGCACAGTATGTGAATGGAATAGACCATTCAGTATACAATAATTTTGTGCTAGCATCTAGTTGAATAATAATATTATAATTCAATTTCTTTGCAACCTGATACAATAAATATAGCAGTTCTGTGCCACTTATTTTACATTCATTTGGTTGTTCGTATTTCAATAAATCGAGTTCAATCGCATTATTCTTTATTTTTATAATTAAACTAACACAATTGGCTTTTTCATCATAGTATTTGAAATCATTCAGACCTTCCCCAGTAATAATATTACCATTGGCATCTTTTATGTGTTTATTGTAAAATATGTCTATCATTTTGTCTCCCGAACGTGTTGGTCTATTGGCATAATGAGCTACAACAAACTTGTTTAATGTAAATACACTTCTGAATATTTCTACTATTTTTTCAATAGACAGGGGTTTATTTTCATTTATTGGATTTGTATATTCTGTACCAGGAGCTGGTGTCTTATTGAATATACCGCTAAATATATTTCCGGCGCCTTTTTGTTTTCTTGTCATCTTTGTATTATATTGACATAATAAAAAATTGATATACTTTTTTCATATTCTAATGAAGGCCAGTTACTTATTATTTATTATTTATTAATTATTATAACTAACTGTTTTCTACAAAATGCTACAACAACCTATTTTCAAAATTACTAAACAGATTACTGATAACTTTGACTTCGATGACCTTATGGCTAATCCAGATGCAATGCCTATTATAGATGCAAATATGGGTGCTATTCGATTTGATATAGACCCGGATTATGATAGCGATTATGAGACCGTTGACGATTCAGATTATATACTTCCTGATTGGCGCGCGTTATCTTTAAACATAAATGCCTGTCATATTTTAGAAAAATACATAAATAAAGTGAGATGGACCCAATTATTTGGGAATGAAGGCGCTATATCTATCATCGATAATAATATAGATAAAATACACTGGCCTAATCCGTATATGTTGTCTTGCAATAAAAATGCCACTCATATTCTTGAAAAACATCCAGATAAAATAGTATGGTCTTTGTTTTCTGGGCTAAGATGCAAAGAAGCGGTCAAAATAATGGAAAAATATCCAGAAAGAGTATGTTGGCGGGTGGCGATTGATAACCCGTTTGCAATGGATTTGGTTGAAAAAAATCTGGATAAATTGTATCCTAGTGAATGGGAATATATGTGCACTGTTCCCCACGCTATTCATATTTTGGAGAAACATATAGACAAAATTGCCTGGGAACCGTTCTCATATAATACCCGGGGCGTTCATATATTAGAGAAAAACCTGGACAAAGTGTGTTGGAAAGGTTTGTCAGTCAACAGTTCGGCTACCCATATATTAGAACAAAATATGGATAAAATACATTTGTGTTATTTAGTAAATAATCCAAATGCAGGTAGATTAATAGAAAAATTTATGGACCAACTTAGGCCAGAACATTGGGTTGATATGTCTGATAATCCTGGCCTCATACCCTTGCTCAAAAAAAATGTGGATAAAATTTCGTGGGACCGCCTGATAATTGGCAATGACAATGCAATGTGTATAATAAAAGATAATTTAGATATGTTGAATGATCAAGACTGGGAGTTTATTAGCACTCGTAGTGATATAATGCAATTATATCCATTTGATTATGAAACAATGAAAGAAAAAAATATGGTGTTTGCTGATGAGTTAGTTAGAGTAGTATTTAATCCGGCGCGTATGTGTAAAATAAGTGAAAAATATAATATAGAATTTAGCGATTTATTGGATGTTTATTAGGAGTGAAAAAATAAAAAGAAAAAATAGCGAGTAAGGCATGCTCACTATTTTTCACTTTTTATTGGTTTTTTTGCTTTTTTATTGTTTTTGTATTTTTTTGTTTTTTGCTTTTTATTTTGTAAATTTGCTACATCCTGCTGCGTGTCGTAATGTGCTAATACTGCGTCTTTTCCAATCATACCCAGTTGTTTTTTCTGACATAATATAAATATCGCCGTGTTCTAAATTATCGATTGTTATTTTTTCGCTTATTCTTTTTCCATTTTTATACCAAATATATGCTAGTGGTATTTTTTCACCCAGTCTTACCGCTAACACTTTTTTTCTCTCTGCATCACCGTGATATCCAATACCACATTTTTTCACATTATAATAATAATTGCCTTCTGCTTGTAAATTCACGCCTTTTTCACCAATAACTTCACCTAAAATTGCACGCATTTGTTTTAACATCGGCACTTCATCAAACGCATATATACGCCCTTGTCCTTTTTCATAATCTGGTTCTTGATGGGTCTCACTAAAACACAAATTATGTCGCGCATGTTTATTTACTACTCTGCCATACATAAATGCCTTTGTATCTTTTTCTAGTGCATCTTGTTCTGCAAATAATTTGTCCGCTGATCCGCTGTCTCCAAATATTGCATTTACTCCGCCTTTTATTAATAATATATGGGCTTCATTTTCAGGCTTATCTCGTTCAGTTTCTGGTAAATATGTGCGCAAATCGATTAGTTCGGTTTTAGCGCCGTGTTCCATAAACCAATTATTTGCACGTTGTAAATCTTCTGTGCTGAACCCTTTATCTGAAAATGTGCCGATTTTTTGCATACCCTTATGGTTTTCTGCAACATCACCAAATGTGAGTGAAAATGTTTTGTTATAGTTAGTCATTTGTAGTAGTTGTGTGTTTGTTTAACAATAATAATAATAATATAATTACTGGCAATAATCATATTATTAAAAAAGTATATCAATTTTTTAACCTCCTTTTCAAGGTCTTGGATTTATTTTTTGAGACCCTCTTTTTCTTTCCGCCACTAGTCTTTCTTCTTTTCTTTTTATCAGGTTGGTCGCTATCTATACTACGATTTTTCACCATCGGATATACGTATTTCATAGGCCTCGTTTTCTCTGTTCTACTTTTGGGTCTCTCTTTATTGAGACCTTCTTTTATTGATTGGTATAGGGTCTCAATCTTGCTATCGTCTTTTATAAAAGGTCTATAAATTTCATTAAACTTATCTCTTAAATCATATGACACTATATTCCTTATAAAAGATGCCGAGAATGCACCTGATGGCACACTCGCCATATCCATTTCTTCCAATTCCTGTTTTCCGAGACCCTTATATTTTGTCATATCCTCGCGTGGCAATATAACAACATCTATTGACTTAATATTAGCATTTTTATTATAAAAATTGTCTGTCAAGTTGTCAACCATATTTTGCCTGTCTTCACCAATAACAACAAAAAGATGCAATTCTTTTACACCTGTATATCCAGTTATTATTCGCTGTATTGTATGAATTGGAGATATTTCATTGAGACCTACACATATAGGTATCACTTCGAATTCCCGAATTTTATTAGGGTCTCCACCTCGTGAAATCATAGCCTCTTTAATTCCATATATCATACTATTTACATCGTCGGTAGATTGACCTAAAACATTGATTTTATCGGGACAATCTATTGGGTTCTCGTTGTCGCTATTGCTTTTTGATAATATAATATATGCTTTATGCACATTATGTTTAATAGCCGTTTCAATAAGACGTTGAATAAGAAACAAATGTCCTGGTGTGGGAGGGTTCATTCGCGCTATTGTAAAAAATATGCTATTATCTGTATTATAATTGATATTCATTTATTTTAGAATGACCTGGTATATATTGTAATGTGATATAATAGGACACCAAAAAATTGATTTTGTTACTGTCATTATTTTACATAACAAATAATATAAAACATACAATTAACTATAAGATGCAATCAGACAAGCCTACTTCTTGCTCCCAATGTGCCCGGTTAAATGTCAGTGATGAACTTCTAGCTAAACTAAACATCCAGTTTGCTCCACTTGCAAAATTCAACAGTAGAACAATGAAATATGTGGATAACTTATGGCATCACGCTACACTAACAAGTGAGGGATTATCTCCGACTAATGATACCAGATACAATGACCACTCTTATGAGATTAAGGAACTATTTCATATAATTAAGACCTATGGTATTAAACCTGGATGGTATCCAATATTTTGGGACCATATTGAGGAAATAGCGAATAATACTAGAATTGATTATATTGCAAATGATGAAGAATTATTGCGCCTATGTATGCAACATTGTTAGGTGTGTATAACATACTATCAAAATCAAAAAATAGAAAATAGAAAATATATTCATATTTATAAAAAATACGTCTATGTTTTTTTATGAATAGAATATATAGAATACAATAAAATGTCCAATTCTAGTGAGACTTATTTAAAACTAAGTAAAATAATCGATAAGACTGTAGCCGAGCCTACTATTGTAAATGACAACAGTAAATATGTTGTTGTTACATATTGGTGGGGGCGTGGTAATTTAAATGGTAACACTGCTAGGCCTTGCGTATCCTTTTTTGAGCCAATGCTTAGACAAATTACTGGTATAACAAACTCACTTCTAAATAGTGCTACAACCCAGGGCGTTTTTAATTGGTTTGTTAAGAATTTAGAAACGGCCGCATATCAATCTACTGCATTTGAAAAATATACAACTAATCAAGCAAAAATGTATTTAGACTATGTTAAGAAGATGATAGATATTCAAGAAGGACAAACTACATTAGGAAGAATAGAGAAATTGAAAGAAAAAGGGGTTATTCCACAAACATATGAACACAATGATCTTGAACACGTTAAGTCTATGTTTAAAGTCGCTGGTCTTCTATTTTTAATTAATGCAAAGAATATATTATTAAAAATATATTCAGTTAAGAAGAGGGTTGATTTGATTAAAGAAAAAATTATAAACTCGACTAAAGAGGAAAATGAAAAGGAAAGAGAAAAATTAATTAAGAAACGTGATGAATTATATGACGAACTAAATAAACTTAAGGCGGAACTCAAAGTCATTATGAATAAAAAGCATACATATGACACAGAAACGTTAAACAATGCGATTAAAGTTATTCACAATGACGAACTTACTGGTGGCAAAAAAATGGACAATACTGTTGTTGGCGAAGCCAGTGTTATAGATGACAATACTGTCGAAGGTCAACCTGCTATTGTTGGATATAGCGATGAAGTCGACATCAACGATATTATGTTGGTTGATGATGAGACCCAAGAAAAGAATAACAAAGAAATTCGTCTATATCTAGATGATTTCCAAGGAAAAAGCATTTATGATGTGCTTAACACAACTTTCCGCTATTTGGCCCCTATTAAATTTGAGACAATGATTGCTCATTGGGAAAACAAATGCAGAGAAGCCGGATGTAACTTTATGGCGGTCGAATACCCTGAATTTGCACAACCAGGTGGATATCAAATGGCGATCAATGCAAAACCATTGTTTATTAGAAAGGCGCTTGAACTATGTCCTGGCCGCGGTGTTCTCTATATTGATGGTGATATGACTATCAATAAATACCCTACTATATTTGATATGGATGACATCGATTTTATGGCAAGAGGTTGGAACATTGACCCTCGTTCTAGTTGGAGAATAGACGAAAGTATTATGATTGACCCATATGTATTTGAGACATCCGGTGGAACTATGTTTTTTGGACAATCGAATGCATCAAAAGCACTTATCGAGAAGTGGATTGAACAATCTGCAACCAAGAAAAATGCCGGAAAAGCTGATGACCGTATATTATCATTAGTATTTAATGCATATCATTTTCTGCTATCATTGAAATTTATTCAATTGCCTATTGAATATTTATGGCTAACTATGGATTTTGATGATAGAATGATGGAACACGTATATGACTATGATAAGAAGGCTATGGACAAAACGGTATTTATTGAACACCCTGAATGTTTGACAACCGAAGATACCGCTGTTGATGCAGGTGCCTCTAGCGATAGACAACCTAGTTATTATAGTTTCTTAGAATACCCAATGCCTACAAGCGAAGAATATTTTGAATATCTTATGTTTGATAAAAAGGAAGACACTGCTGCATTCCGTGATTACTATAACTATATGTCCGATTTACAATATATTGATGATGGCAATGAAGACTTGTATAAAAAGAAATTAATTTTTACTGACCCAGAGACAAAAGAAGTAATTGCTGAACAACCTATGTATATAACCAATTATGATAAGAAATATGGTAAGAGATACAATGGTATTTATGAAGAGAATATGAAATTGATGGAAACTGCTGGTGAGGCTGAAATAGATGGTGGGTATAAAGTGGTTACTACTGATAATATTCCATTAATTTTGAAGTGTCTCCAAAGTGGGCACGATGTTATTTATTTTCCAGAGGATGGTATTATTAATGAAAATATTGATTTTAAAATGAAGACTGAAGAAAGAAAAAGACGCAAAGCAATGATGAAAAGTGATTTCAAAGAGGGTAGTAAATATAAACACGCATCACTCGCATTCTTACCATATCAGCACAATGAAAAAAGATTTGCGAATGTATCTATTCACTTAGACCTACCAGTGCTTATCCGTGCTGGAGATAGACGTTTATTCCAATTTCTTGCTATTCATAGAAGTCTTCAGGATTTCAGTGATAAACTTGCACACGGTGCATACCAATTCTTATCCCTTGTCCGCGTGCAATTTTGTAAAAGAGATACTGCCGCTGAACGAAGACTGGCAAGAGAAGAAGCCACCAAAGGAAAACAGGTTATGACTGGTGGTAGACGCAATATAAATAATATGTTTAAGTTATACTATGAAGGTGTTGATGCTATTTATAGAATGGACAATAGAAAAACCCATAAGAACATATATCGCAATAGAAAAACCCACAAACGTGGTTATTATGGCAAGAAAACTGCTAGAAACCATAAACTACATAGAGCTACTAGACGCGCATAAATCTGGGTGTGTTTTTGTGGCATAAAATTGAATGAAAAGAATGACATTATACTATATGTAAGCTATATAGCATAATGCAGTTAAGAAATAGAGATTACATTTACGAGAAACACGGTGTATCATTAAGGGAATACCGTATACATAAATACGTAGAGAGCCTGGGAGTGAAAGTCCCGCGTATATATGGATATGACCCCAAAACAAAGGTATTGCAGATGCAGAGGTTGCCAAAGATGGATATAGCAAATACATATGGCGATGATAGTAAGAATGTGCCTGAATGGATATTTGATAAAATACGTGATACTATTGAGGTGTTATATTCAAATAATGTGGAGTATCCGGATATAACGGGATATAACTTTATTGAGTATAATGGACACGTATATATATTGGACTTTGGCCACGCCAAAGTGACGAAACACTTGCCTAGAAACAAATTTATATTGGACTTCATTTATGGGAAATATGAATGGAACCCTGAGTATTTATAAAGGTACGCATAGGTCGGCTCTAGCTGAGAGAAGAGAAGCTGTTAAAGACCCCATATCGGGGTCTTTTTTCAGGGTTCGGAGGGTATAGTCCGGGGTCTCGTTCGGGGTCTCGTTCGGGGTCTCGTTCGGGGTCTAGTCCGGGGTCTCTTTCCGCATCTCGAAAGACGCCGACTTCCGCATCTCAATAGAAGCCGATATCCCATATCCTCTCTTTCTTTATATCCTTTTTATTGATTTTCTTTATATTGTTTTAATAAATACAATTATATCCAAAAAAATTATTGTACATTAATGCCAGAAGTTTTTTCATTTTTGACAAAATGAGTTTTCATTTTGTCAATTTTTAGTTACATGCGACCCTCCGTTTTCAAAAAACCTCAAAAATGGGGTTCGCTGCATTATGCAGCGAAAACGAAAATTTCACAAAACGGACCACTGCATAAAAATGACTGCATAAATCCCGATTTTCAAAAGTAGCAAAAAGTAGCACAAAAGTAGCAAAAAGTAGCAAAAAGTAGCAAAAAGTAGCAAAAAGTAGCAAAAGTAGCAAGCAATATTGCGGCTACTTTGGCAATATTGCGGCAATATTGCGGCAATTTTAGCAATATTGCGGCTACTTTAGCAATAATTTTGCTACTTTAGCAATAAAAGTTGCTACTTTAGCAATAAAAGTTGCTACTTTAGCAATAAAAGTTGCTACTTTAGCAATATTTTGGCAATATTGCGGCAATAATCGGCAATATTGCGGCAATAATCGGCAATATTGCGGCAATATTGCTTGCTACTTTTGCTACTTTAGCAATACTTTTTGCTACTTTTTGCTACTTTTTGCTACTTTTTGCTACTTTCTGCTACTTTTTGCTACTTTTTGCTACTTTTTGCTACTTTTTGCTACTTTCTGCTACTTTTATATATATTGCGTCAAAACTGATATAAATATTTTATTCTTATAATTTATATAATATGAAAACATACACTTGCGAACACTGTAATTACTCTACTGTCCGAAAAGCCAACTATGAAAAACATAACCTTACTGACAAACATTATAAAAATATTCCTAACAACGAACTAGATAATAATGATATAATAGAAACAGACACTGGTCAACATATCGACCACGCAACACCTATTGTAGCTCAACGAAAAATAAAAAATAGCACAACAAATCATACTTGCACAAAATGTAATACAACATATAAGTCATATTCAGGGTTATGGCGACATAAAAAGTTGTGTGACACACAACCAGACACTGATATATCATCACAAGATAATGCAATAGTAAATAATCAATCAGTATCTACTCAAGAAGACCCCGCGCCTATATCTGATACACCTGCTCTCCAACCTAATATACAACTATGTGAGGAAGTATATACAGATACTAACAATACATATAATAAGAATATTGAACAAGCTGATGAAATGGATATATATGACCACCCAGTTGAAACGCATACTGCAGTAAAAGAAGATATACCTCTTGCTGTACCAACAGATAACCAAATAAATAATGATAATATGACACTATTTATGAAAATAGCCGATTTATTTACTGAACTGCAGAAACAAGTTATAGAAAAGAAGAACGACGACAGCAACTTGGTAGCCGAAAACATAACAGGCGTTATATCTGAACTCAAAAACACGGCAGTTGAAATGAAAAATGCAGTTGTTGCTATTGCAAACTCGAAACCCGCCAATTATAATAAAACCATTAAAAACAAAAACACACAGAATAATATAAAACAAAATAATAATCTGCGTTTTTCACTCAATATGTATCTCAATGAATACTGTAAGAATGCCATCAATATAAGTGAATTCTTTGATAATATAATGGCTAATATTAATGAGAAAACATATGAACGGCTTGGACGTAAAGGCTATGTTCAGGGTATAACCGAAATCATTCTCGAAGAACTCCAGAAATATAAAGACTATGAACGCCCATTTCACTGTGTCGATTACAGACGCGAGACAATGGTAATAAAGGATAATGATGAATGGGATAAAGACGTGTGTGCGGTAATGGGAAATATTACGACATCTGTTATAGGAAAGGGGATATATGATATATCCGAACGTAATAAACAAAATGTGGCTGCAAAAGACCTCCGTGAACAAGAGAAATATGGTGTAGCCAGTTGCAGAGAAAAGGATTTACTTATAATACGCCACGCAGTAGGTCATTATAAGACAAAAAACATCGAAAAGGTAATATCAAATATTGCAAAAAACACACTGATTGATAAACACGAGTATGCTGTTAAATTACGCGATAAGAAGAATAACAATAAGCAGCTTTCAAATACAGGGGCAAAACAAAAACTGATTACCACCGAATATGATTATGAATATAGCGATAATGGTAGCAGTGATAGTTGCAGCGAAAGTGATAGTAATAGTGATTGCAATAGCTATATATCCCGAAACAATAGAATATCTATTAATAATACTGATTATGACAGCGATAGATAGACACTTACAATATATTATATTGTATATCAAAAAACAATATAATAAAGTATTTTACACTAGGTCTGAAAGGTTCTTATATAATTCTGCCAGAGACCCGCTATTATCTATTTCAAAATCAATTCCGCATCTTATCCACGATATATCACTTGGATGCATTCCGACATCATCGACGAGTCCCTTCTTATAATCAGTATACCATACAGGTAGTTCTCTGACTATATGCACTAATACTGCACCGTGGCGTTTGAGCATTTCTATTTCATTTGGAAATCGGCAGTCTGTTATAACCACTTTCTTATGTCCCTCCAATAGCCGTTCAACACCCAGTGTCCATATATCTTGATGAAAATGGTTCCGAAATAGGTCGGTCCCGAGAAAACGCATTGCATACCTGGGCGAGAATTCGGGGATACCCAGTTTTTCAGACCACCACGGGTCAGTTTGTTCGCGCCAGGTACGGTCTTCGATTGTGAGACCTTCTAATCTTTTGCGGTCCCAACTAAATAAAATAGCCAATATATCTTTAACGAGACCTGCAAAACTGAGCTTTACAAATCCGCGTTCGCGCACTAAATATGCCGCCGCACTGTCTTTGCCTGCCCCTATAAATCCACAAAAAGCAATTATTTGGTCTGTCATTTTTTTGGTATATTATGTTGTATGTATTGCAATGGTCTCAAATCTTTATTTTGTTTTGTTGTTTATTTCTTATATAAAAAATTATTCAAGGCATCATTTAAGGCTTCATCCATTGGCCGCAATACTCGTTCAGGTGCTTTATACCAGTGAAGATTTAAATCTGCACCCTGTACGGGTGCAGTAGTTAAATCTGTAACTGGTAACTTAGTTGAAGAAATATCCGCACCGCGGATATTATTCTTCAACGGTGTAATACTTCCGGCACTAATGGCCCATCTAGCCTTTTCAGGGTTTCTATGTATAAAAAAACGGCCATCCAATCCACATAGTTCATCATCCCCGCGCGCATATTTTGCTAGAACAGGTCTTATTTCACCAGACACCACATTTTTATCACTGACCTTACCACACGCACCGCGTTCATATAGGATGTGCGGTGATAATGTAGATGGCGTGGATGGATGTATAATATGTGGTGGCGAGAAATGGGCACATTGAAAACATTCGGGTTTGTATGCGTTTCGAATAAAAAGAGTTGAGACCTTTTTCATTGAGTATGTATTATATAGTTATACTGATAGGTTCCCTTTATTATGTTTTGGCATAAAATTGATAAAGGTCTCAATTTTTATTTTTTATTTGAGACCTTATAAAAAATAAATTAAACAACACTATATGTTAAAACTACTTACTCAACACTATACTAATTTCGGTGTATTACACCACTATACAAATACGCATATTATTATACGCACTAAAGTAAGCGATTTTCTGAATTCGCCGATTGTGAAATGGAAATACAACAGAACACCCGATATGGCCCGCGTGAAAGCCATCGCACAAGATATATACAATAATCGGTCTGTAGTTGACAGTATGTTCTATTTACATTATAATCCAAAAACCAATAAATTTGAATGCTACGACGGGCTTCACCGATGGAGCGCACTTCACTATATCTACACTGAGAATATGAAACCACAAGACCTAATAACCCCGGGTGATTTCGGAGAAAACGGCAATGCAACTTGGTTATATGACAGTTATGTTATAGTCAATCTGCGATATGATTGCACCGATGGCCAATTGATAGATGCTTTCCAAAAAATAAATAATAGTTGTCCTATCGCCGATATATATGTTCGCGACACAAACCGTGAAAAAGTGGATATTATAGAAAAAACAACCGAACTATTTAAGAATACCAGGATACACAGAAAGAAATTCAATAATTTATTTACAGGGTCTAGCAAACCACAACGACCCAATACAAATGATGACCGTTTCAAGGATTTGTTGAATGAACTATACGATAAACTGAATATAGAACAATATGAATATGTTGAAGGTCAAGATGTTCTTATAACTGCACTGATGCAGGCAAACCAAGTTGCAAAAACCCGGGTCGAGACCCTACCTGCCAAAAAAATAAAATTGACGCCAGACCAGCGCGACAAATGTGATGAAATAGGATGTTATTTATTTGTATTTACAAGCGAAGATATAATCGAAATGGTATAAGCCAGCACACAACAGACTACAATACACCTCTATTTTTATTGCGGGTTCGACGGCGTCTGCCTCCACGGTATTTGCGGGTTTTTCGACCACCTCGGCGTCGACCTCCTGCAAATTCGGGTGGACCATTGCACGTGAAATCAAATATATTGATAGCCACATTATTACCAAAAATCATCTTGACATATTTAATCAAGGCGCTCATTTTTATTTCATTAATATATCCAGTATCATCTGCTCTATAATTCAAGACCTCGAGCCCAGATATTTTCTCGTCGCATGTAGCTGAGACATTTTTAGGCCCGCTATTATCATTCTTTATGCTATTACATTTTTCATCAGGGGTCTCCATTGTTTTTGCTAAATTCATCAAATCCACCAACAAATCATATTTATTAGATAGTCCAGCATTATATATATAGTCATCCCCGACACGCGAATGCACTGAAGACAAAAATATACCTGAAGGCGACCGAGAAAGGTAATTAAAAATAGTGGGTTTCTCAAAACTGAATACTTTGTCATACTCTACATTTTCGATAATTCTATACATCTTTTCACTTGCAGGGTCTTTTCCGGCATTATAGGTCTCTCTATATTTTGCAATTTTAGATATATTATCTGAGACCTTGAACCCCTGATTGAATTCATTGGTTATAGGTCTCACTATTTGATTAACGGAAGATATATGAATACATAGGTCCGCATTTTCTTCTGCAACCGAATATAACACCACATTTTTCATTATCTCGCGTTTTGCTGGATTTAGTGACATATCAATAGTTGAACCGTGTCCCAAAATAACCAGGCTCACCAAATATTCAGGGACAATATTTATTGCGTGAGTATTCGGGTCTGGACCAATATCAATTATATGACTGCTAGGGTTGTTGTCTGCGTTATTATTTATATTCATTGTTGTATTCATTGTATAGTATAAAATGATATAAAAAATAAATAATATATAGAGTATAATATATAGAAGAACAATGGCAACTTTTACAGAAACTTGGTATGATTCCACACAAGGTGGACATCTAAAAACTCTTATTAATCACGTTAAAGGTCTCACTGAAGGACGTATTGTTGAAGTCGGATGTTGGGAAGGCAACTCATCACAATATGTTATTACTGGCGCAGCTCCAGAAGAAGTCATATGTGTTGACCACTGGCTTGGTTGTTTAACAGAGAGTGCTATTACTGGGGTAAATCATACAACAGTTGAGTTATTAAAACAACGTGATGTTAAAAACCAATTTATTACTAATATGGCTGCTATTACCGATGGCAATTATACTATTGTTCAAGAAGATGTGAGCAACTGGTTGACATCTACTACTGAACAAATCAAGTTTTGTCATTATGACGGTTCGCACGATTATGAGGCGTGTCTCGACATTCTTACAAAAATGAAGGCTATTACTGTTGCGGAAGGTTGCATTTGTGGAGATGATATTTTATCTGCAAATGAAGGCCGAACCGATTTACACGGAGGCATTGAAAAGGCAGCCAAAGAAGTCTTGCCTGGATATAAGACAATTGGTAATTTATTTTATTGGTTTAATTCATCTAAGAATTATGAAATTGTAGATGGTGTTGTCCAAGAAGTAGTTCCTCCAGTTGTCGATCCAACCCCAGAACCAGAACCAGAGGCTCCAGTTGAACCACCTGCTGATAACCAAGTTGAAACAACAGTATTTGATCCAACAACTGAAACCCCTGCTGAAACCCCTGCTGAACCATCTGCTTAATACAATTATTATATTACACTGTCCAATGCAAACAAACACACAAAATATTTACAATAACAATATAAATATTTTATTACTTATTACGCTAACCAGAAACAAATAAACTATGACATTCGATATAGATACAATACAAAATATAAACACACTCATAGTATCCATATTTACATTATATGCTTTATATGCATACAATAATGGCCTATCTGATTTCTCAATTATAGAAACAAACACTAATCTTGTATTGGCACATTGCACACTCGACCTTTTTTTAACCAAGAAAACAGATGTTTTTATTCACCATATTTTAACAATAGGGTTTATCACATATACAATGATACACCCCGATTTATATATCCTGGCACGCAATGAAATCACCACAACACTCCAGGTGGAAGTCAGCTCTATTTTCCTAGCGGTCTATATGTTACTGCGCGGGGTCAAGGAAAAGACACCGCTGATAATATGCACCCAACAATTCTGCCAAATCTGTTTTATTACATTATTCGTCTATTATCGTATCTATATTTATGCATCAGAAATATTATTCAATGCAAATTTACATACAAATGTTGCCATTGGAATGAATAGTGTGTTTGAGTGGGTGCATTTCTATATTCCTATATATGGATTTTACCTGCTGAATTTATATTGGCTAGCAATCATAGTCCGCACATTGTATAAGGGGTGTGCCAAATATTGTGATAATATGGTTTTCTGCGAATGGGCACTCCAATACAGTTATATGAGTTCACTTGTATATGCATTTGTGAGATATGTGATAGAGGCAATAAATAATCCGTTGATGCAGTTTGCCGGACCATATGCTATTTTTGCGGACCCATTCAATGTTGATATGCTAGGTATTTCATTCTTGGCTATTACAAGCTATGGGTTTCACAACAAGGTGTATACCATATTGAAGTGTTATCCCGATGATAAATTAGATATCACGAATAATTCCGATTTGATGCGCAAATATGTGGTAGATATTTTTGGTATACAGATGCGGTCATTGGGTGCAGTCTTGTGTAATTTGTATTATACTGACATATGGGCACTATCATATATTAGTTTTATAAATCACGTTGCTTGTTTTTATTATTTCTTGTATATGTTGATGAAGTTTGATATATCACATAAACCACTGTATTATAATGAGACCTCCAATACAAATACTGACTTAGACAGAATAAAGTTGAATGCAATGATAAGCGTGCCGATAGTTTTGGATAGTTTGATTATTATATTGAATACCCGGGATTTGGATGCTGGGACTTGGTATTTTATTGCAGTATGTGTATGTGGAGTTATCAATATTGTGCAACCCTTTTATAAGAATAATCATTTGGTATTACACACTGGGCTTCTATGGTTTACAATGCAAATAACTCGGGTGAATATAATTGCAAACAATCGCGCGTTATATACACCGGTATGAATAGGTTGGATTGCACCAATAAAAAATATATTTATTATTTTTATTAAATATATTTTCATCTTTTTTATCTATCACCATCATCTTATTTTTTCATATATTTTTCTTTGAACTCGACAGGTGTCATAATCATTATATTATTCTTCTCAGCAAATTCGGTTTTATTAGACTTATCTTCTAACGACTTTACAATCAACACAAATGTATCTTTCTTTATATTATCTTCGAGTGTTGCCCCATATACTGGCAATGCATCGATAATCTCCTTATCGCGGATTTTTGTCATAACTATCTTTTTCCCATATAAAGGATGTCCTGTATTAGCCGGCGCGGGTGGCGACGTGGCAACAGGCGTAGGCCTATGTGTATTTTCCAATAAATATACCATCTCACACTCCTGCAAGAATTCCAAGAACCCTGGGATACTGTTCACGAACTCGCCAGCATTCTCACTGCCAATACCTTTGATGGTCTTCAGCATCTTCATTTTTTCAGTAGGTGATATATTAGAGACTAATATGTCTGGGAACGCATCCATAATAGGTCGCAGTTTCTTAGCCCCCAAATTCTTGCCCAATTTATTCGATGCAACCATAACTGTAAATAAATCCACTTGTCCAACCGCGTTCTTGATATTATCATATATTTTGTCCACCATCTTTGTCTTGAACCCCTCCACCTTTGCAAAATCTTCCTTTGTCATCTTCAATATAGCAGGAACACTGGTGAACCCGGCGTCAAATATACGCTTCACATTACCACTAGACAACCCGTCTACACCAATCCCACTGAAGAAACCTGTTACATTTTTCTCTTGCACTGTCCTGTCTTCACTTATATTTTCAATCACTATATCTACGTGTGTATCGTTCCATATATAGGCAACATCCGGCATCTTTGGCACAGTAGCGGGAACTATAACCCCGCGAATATAGGGTATAACATCCCCACTGCGAATAATTTCGATGGTTGCACCGATACCTATTTTATTGTCTTGAATAAACTTGGCATTAAATCCGGTTGCATATTCGATGACAACCCCGCTCAATTTAACAGGTTCAATACGTACCCGAGGTTTCAATATACCATTCTTACTAGGGGTCCATATAACATCTACTACTTTGGCTTCCGCGATTTGGTCGCTAATCACCATTTTAAAGGCAAATGCATAGTCCGGATTGCCCTCTTCTGGATGTGGATATATATTATCATCAGATACAATAACCCCGTCTATTTCATATTCATACTTGGCGCGCCATTCAAGGAGGAGTTCAGATAGCATTTCGTTGCTCAACTCGCTTACAATCTTATATTTAACAACTTCAAGACCGGCGCCGGTCAATGTTTGCATTTGTTTGCTAGGTTTATATTGTGGATGAATAACCTCGTAGCAGACAAAATGTAGGTCGCGGACAGCATCATCGATAGACTTGCTATTTACAAGTCCAGAGACCATATTACGCGGATTGGCAAAGGTCTTACTATATTTTTCGTCAAATACTTTTTTTGGGATAATAAACTCTCCGCGGACAGCAACCCCGTCAGGGAGTTTTGGTAGGTTCATTGCTTTTGTCAAATGACTAATATCTTGCCCGACTTTTCCATCTCCGCGAGTATATAAATATGGCTTTCCTGATTTATACATATATAGACCACTAACACCATCTAGTTTACAGGATAATAAATAGGGGCCCTTATATCGCGAACACCATCCAGCCAATGCACCAGTATCCGGTTTTATTTTGTCCATTGACCCCATAGAATAAGGAAGTTTTACTTTGTTTTTGGAGACCTTTGCACCGATTTTTGTTAGAACAGGATTACTGGGATATTTATTTCTTATATAATCCTCCAAGATATCATATTCATTGTCTGTCATAAGAGTAGTGTTTGTGTTGCGATAATATTCGTTTGCAAGCTCTAACATAGCCACTGTTTCCTTCTCATTGAGTTCATCTAAATAGGAAATCCCGCGGGATTGAAATGTAGTAATCATTTTTTTCACTGCAGGTTCATCAATGGTGGAAACAGCAGGCTCTTCTTTCTTGCGTTTCAATGTGACCTTCTTTTTCAGAACGATTGCAGGTGCGGGTGCAGGTGCGGGTTCAGCAATAACTATCCCACCTTCAATGGGTATTATTTGGCGTCCATCAATACGTTCAACTGGTGCCTTATATGCTAATCTCAAGAAATCAAATATGCTTTTTTCATCTGTGAATGTGTGTGCAACAGGTTCTTCTTTCTTCTTATCAACCATCACAGACATCCCGTGTTCATTAAGGCTATAACCCATTTTAAGTGCGTGTGTTCGCATCACAGTATTGAATGCCTTACTTCCAGTGAAATACAGGATTGCAAATGGATATTCTGCAGGTGTGGTATATAAGAAATCTACCCGGCGATAATGTTTGCTTGTCGGGATTTTGGCATATACAAGGCATTTGGATGACCCGCGAGACAATACATCAGTAATAATATTTCTGGCTATTAGTGTATCAATAAATCCCTTGAACACGTTGGGGTTTTGAGTAGTAATAATGACGTCTATATCACCGGAGGCTTCCGCTCCGCGTCTGTAGCTCCCGACAATTTCATAATTGGTTGTGGGGTCGACAAACCCGGAAAATGCGTCTTCGAATATAGCATTGTATTCGTCTATTTCTGCACGTGGGATGCGCAGTTGAGTGTCTTCATAGTGTTTGAGACCCATCTTTTGAACATTGTTAAGGAGTTCGTCTTGACGGGCGCGGAGGTCTTCAATCGTTGTGACCCCGGCTTTCACCAATTCAACCGCTTTCTTCGGGCCAATACCATAAACATCAGATAGGATATTTTCGGGTTTGTTCTTTTCGCGTTCAATAATACTGAGAGTGCCAGTTTCGAGATAGACATTCATTTTTTCATATATGGTTGTTCCAATACCAGGTAGACCTTTGAGGTCTGAGACGCGCTTGATATCACCGGGGTAAGAGAGAATGGTTTCCTCGGCTTTCTTATATGCGCGGGCACGAATACCGTCGCCGAGTTTTAACATAATACCATTTAGTTTTACCATAAGTCCGGCTAGGGTCTCGTTTAATCGTGTGCCTTCAGCAATAACAGGTGTGGATTGTTCGCTCATCTTGTCTTCTTTCTTAAGTTTACGTGTTTTATTTTTAATTGAGTTATTATTATTCTTATTATTCATAAATTATACAACTCTGCTATATATAATATAGTGGTAAAATAATTCAATTTTACAGCCCGATATGTCTATCAGAAAACAATATATGCAATGCATATAAAAATAATGGATTTAATAATATTATTACTAACCCAATATAAAATAAACAACCCACCAAAAAGATGCGACACACAGTAGTTATGAATGGCAACAAAGGCCGGCATATCCATTTTTCATCTATAGACAATGTTATATATTTGAATAATGAAGTTGTATTCTATGTTTCTAAGGAGACAAAAACATTAAGTATATCTAATTATTATTCTAACAATTACCAGGTTATTTGGATAACTGATTTAATTCACTATTTTTTTATTAGTTTGTATAACATTTTAATGACAGCATTGTTTCTGCGATTTTTATGTGTAAGAGAGCCAACTTATTATTCGAGCGGATATTCGGATGTTATATCTATTAATCGCCAACATATTGAGCTCGACCGAGATAGCCGTTCACTAATTGTGGATAAACCAAGTTATGTGGCGGATTATTATACTGGAAAGATAGAGAAGTTTCTTATGAAGTATACTTATGTATTTTCAAAGACCGGGTATAATAAGATTCGAAAATTGCTTGAACGACATAGATTGGTGGATAAGGAGAGCCCGTTTTTTGCAAAGAAGCAACAGAAAGAGAAGGCTGAATAGTTCCGCGTTCATTATCATATTTATAAATCTTTAGAGATAGTATAATGTTTCATTCACAATATGGACAAGATGAGTATTTAGAAACTCACGTTTTCAAAGGCTATAAAAATGGTGTTTATGTAGATGTTGGTGCACACGATGGAGTAAGTTTAAACAATACACTTTATTTTGAAAAAAATAATAATTGGACAGGAATTAATGTTGAACCTATTAAGACAGTGTTTGACAAATTAGTGATTAATAGACCAAACAATATTAATTTAAATTATGCGGTTTGTAATAATGACGGAGAATGCGATTTTATGTGTAATACAGGTTATACTGAAATGTTTTCGGGAATTAAAGATAATTTTGATGCAAGACATTTAGCAAGAACAGAACGTGAAAATAATACCCGAGGTTCAACATCACAAGTGATTAAAGTACAAACTAAGAAATTGGAAACTATACTAGATGAAAATGGTATATCACATATACATTATTTGTCGATTGACGTTGAAGGAGCTGAATTTGATGTTATTAAATCAATTAATTTTGATAAAGTATTTATAGATGTGATTGAATTTGAAAATAATTATGAGGATGTAAGTGTTCCTATTGTAAAATATTTAGAGGATAAAGATTTTGTAGTTATTCGTAATTTACACGATATTTATATGATAAACAAAAAGTCTGAATTCTATAAATAAGTGTTTCATTCATAAAATTGATAGTAGTAAAAACTGCTATAAAATTGAAATGCTTTTTCACCACCATAATGATAGCCACTTAATTAATTAAATAACTATTAATAACTAATTAAGTTTTCTAACTAAAAATGGCAACTGAAAAGATGGTAACACAACGCGATATGCTTATTGGAAACGTATCACCTATGGCTGATATGTATATTGATCATTTCAATCAGATATTTGAAATCGATAGTGCTGGAAATCTGAAAATGGAACAATCCAATTTTAATAAGGTTGGAGATTGGTATGATGGATGCAACTTTCTAATTGGACTTATTGCAGGCGTTCCAGTGCCTAAGATTACATTTGGCACTAATAAAGAACAAAATATAAAAAACCTGATGCATATTTATAGCTTAGCTTATATTGCATTACTCAAGATGTGTGAAGTGGCCAAGAGAGAAGTGCCTGCCCAATATAGACAGTTGAATGTTTATACCGGTGAAGATTTACACCTTTGAAGATTTAAAATAGCACTTTTTGGAGAAATAAAAATTTAACAAGGTTTTAATCATTTTATCTTTTATTATTTTCGTGTAGAATTTGAATTAAGTTATTATTTTTATCTTCTGTTTTATTTATAATAAAACTTTGATTACATTGTAAGCATTTATGTTTTTTTGCACAAATCGGTCTTGGTATATGAACCTTTAAATTTTTAGTATTATTACTTTTACAATAAGGACACTCCATTTTTATATAACATATAAATTATCTTTATTTTGTTTATAATTAAAAATAATAATGTTATTAAATTGAAAATATATAAAAAAACAAAAGGTGCTGTTTTAAATCTTCAAAGGTGTAAATTCGCATCCTGGAAGGGCGCGAATTTAAATATGTAACCGATAACTTAGTTGAAGAAATATCCACACAGCGGATATAATTCTTCAACGGTATAACCCAGTCTTGAATAAAAACACAAAAACAAAAACAAAAACACATAAAAATAAAAAAAAAACAAAGTTATACTTGACATTGTAAGCCAAATCATCCCAAGTATAACTTTGTTTTTTTGTTTTTTTCATTTTTTATTGAATACAATATTCTCCCAAATATTCTCTAATCCAGTCTTCATTAATTTTTGAATTTTCATTAATCTCGTCACCAAATTCTTCAATATATTCGGTTATACAATTATTAATTACTTTCTTATTTTTTTGAATGTATAAATGCTGTTCACAGTCATTTACCACAGATTTATCGATAGGATGATCTTCCTTATGTGTAAAATCCATATCGATAATAGCAATAATTTTGTTCTTTATTATTTGTTTTGCACTCATTGTCTTGTAATAATAGTATAGTCGATTATATAAATATTTTATAATCAATTTTTACCATCAATTTTTTGCCATTATGTGTTGTGGATTTTTATGCGCACAAATCCCGCGTTATATTTAGAAAAAAAGAATGTATCATAAAAATATATAACATAATGGCTCAATCATCATCCTCTTCACCATCCCAATCATCTTTTATGGCTTCATTATCATCTTGGACAACTTGGTTAATCATTGCTATTTCTGGATTAGTCGGTTATTTCTTATTTTTCAAATCAAAACCATCTGATGCGACTGGCGGTGAACACGAACCATCCCATCATAACCAACAATCTACTCATAACGATAATCAATGCTCCAGTGATATTTGCAATGTATAAAATTGAAAATGCGGTCTTCCCTATATAATTATGTGTAAAAATACATATACATAATTATATAACCAACCATCCCAGCCAACAATGGAATGTCCTATATGTCTCTATCAAATACCTGAAAACCAATTATTCACAACCAATTGTAATCATACCTACTGTTTCACCTGTCTATCACTATATCGCTCATCTAGTTGCCCGCTATGTCGCACCACAATGGTCCCATCTATCAATAATATAATGCACACATCAACCATAATGTATGATGCTCTTATGGCACCGACCTGTAAATATGCCTGTGTGAAATGTCCGCGAAAAACCTAGAAAAATGCGTTCACCCAAATATAAAAATATATACTAAATACAATATATATTTTTTGCTTGTTTTCTATACATAGACTATGGCGGGGTGGGGTGGGGTGTCTTAGATGGCAACCACACTTTTGCGTTCAGTAGATGCATAATATTCATTTGTGGTATCTACAATAGAAGCCTTAATATATTTGGCAATAATAAGACTGGTATCAAGCAATTGTTCACCATTCATTACACAAAACCAGCTATATTTAGGTCTACGCAATAATTCATCACTCGGAATATGAATACCGTATATGTTTTTATTAAGGTCAAGATAGTCTTCGCTCATAAGGTCTTCGATTAATAATGGTTTGTTTTTGGCTGATTTAACACCGACTAAAGAGCCATCTACAATAGATACCTTGCCTTTCGCGGCCATATCAATACACCATTCACTGGCTACGCCTAAAAACTCGCTTTCACTAGAGAAATAGTTACTGAGAGCATTTTTCTTCAAATATTCAATAAATTCTTTAATGGTCTCGCTATTTTTCTGTGCGCCATAAATATTTAATCCAGGAACAAAACTGGCGCGTTGAGTGTGTTTTTGTAGATTAAGACTGTTATTGACCTTTTCACAGAAGAAGACACCAGTAGTCGCTAGGCCGTCATCATACATTTGCTTCAAATTCTTTAAACATACAAATGAATTAGGCAAGACCATACCACCATAATAATAGACTAGTTGCAAGAGCCCTATTTCACGGATTTGTGATTTCATTGGTTCTGCCACATTATTTAAATCAATATCCCAGGAAGGTATTAGTTTACTAAATGTTTCGTCATCTATTAAACATACATTGAAATCATTACCACAATGGTTGATAATAGTTTTCACTGTAAGATGGATATATGGCTGGTTGAGGTCAGTTGTATTTCGGCTATAGAAATCTTTCCAGACCCTGGCATTTACTGGGTATTTTGTATGTATCCATATTTTTGGTTTATTGAAGCCATATAGAGGACTGTCATTTAATAAATATTTTTTTATCATTTCGTAATCATCATTCGTGTTAAATGTATTTTTAACTTGGGTTGCGAAATAGCTGCTAATAAAAATGACACTAAATAGGAATAAATAATAAGACATATTTTTTGTTTCAAACATTGTTGTAAGTTTTTATATATAATAGAGACCTATATTTTATTGGTGGCCAACTACCTCAAAATAATGCCTTTTCCATATGCATTATAATATCCATTAATTCCCTATCACAGAAAAAACTTATACAATTACCGTCTGTTAATTTATTAACAAGTCTTGCTCGTGTGTTGTTATGACCATCATTATATTCTTCATCCTCACAATCCATCATCTCTACGCCGTTTACTATATGTATCATTTTATCAGGTGCTTCTTCTATTAAATAATATGGTTTTATAGCAATCGCATTGGCAATATTTTCAACATATGTTGCCGGATTATCATCTAAAATAAGCGTGTTTCTAGAATGATAAATATCCGGAAATAGTTGGTATAAATAAGACAGCGGTTTTAACATAGAATTGCCTGTTGCTGTTCCAGTATGTACCCCAAAATGTATCATATTCTCTACATTCACATATACACCTTTTTCACCGTCTTTGCTGTCGTGGTCTTTTTTGGTAATCACACAATGAAATTTCTTGTCAGCAGGCATTAATCTGGAAAACACGGTATAATTCACGTGGGAGAACCAGCGTTCGCTTGCATTTGTCCATATACTCACAGTTGCAAAGTGTGAAAAAATATATTGAAAGAATTCTTCGAGGAATGGGCGCCTATAAAGAATAGTCTTATTCGTTTTTTCATTAACATACCCATACACGAGTGTATTGTCTATATCCAAAACAATATTCATATTGGATTAGATGTGGCTATATATTTATATTATATTATATAATATGCTTACGCATTTTCTCTCTATGTAATTTTGCATAAATCTTATTCGTAAAGAATGCAAGTTCAATCACGTCTTCGTGAATGCTGTGAAACATAGTAATATATTTGCATAAAAATGGGATGATTTCATATTTTTCATCTTCAGTTAAATGATCGGTTATCTTCACAAACGCAAAGAAATAGTCTAATATATCAATCACCGAATACCCATAATCATAGATACCATATAATATTTTAATGCACTCTGGTAGTTCACCATTCTTAATTTTTATTATATAGGTCTCGAATAATTGAAATGAAATATTGTTGCATATTTTTTTACAGGTCTCGAGGTCAATATGTTTATCCAATATATAAATCTTTTCTAGATTATTAATCATATTACGTATAGAATAATTGGCAATAGTTAATATATATTCTTGTGCATCAGTGTCTATAGATAGGCGTTCATCGGCGATTATTCGCGCCATCATTTTTCTCAGAGAGGTCTCGTTGTGTGGTGGTATATTTATAATATGCATACGCGATTGGTAGCTTTCAATGACTTTCTGTATATTTGTGCAGACCGATATAAAATTAACATTGTTTTTGTACTTATCAATATAATTGCGGAATACTTGTTGGCATTGTTCGTTTATATTATCTATATCGTCTATTACCACTAGTTTCTTTTTACCAAATATTGTGCAGCGGGATTGACAAAATGATTTCATCTCATTCCTGAAATAGTTGATACCTTGTTCTTTTAGATTATTGATAAACATTATATTGGTCTCGGAAATGTAGTCGGTCTTTTTAAATCCATAATATTCGCGGATAAGTGCATATAATAGGGTGGTCTTTCCTGAACTGCAGTTGCCGACAAAAAGGATATTGATGTCATCAATATCAAACAATGTTTTCAGTATGTCTAGCATATAGGGCTCATCTGTAAATTCATTAATATAATAGGGTTTATATTTTGTAATAAATGTATGGTTCATTTGCCGGGTCTCGAATATATTGTATTCAAAAGACAATATATTTATGTTGTTTACTCAACAATAGTTGTTGTTTTTGCAGTCAATAATATGTATATTCTGGGTGAAATAAAAAATTATATTATATACGATAAAAAATGATATAGACTAACTACAATATAAATAAAATATAATAAATGACGAATTATTATGAAATTCTGGGTGTAGCCAACAACGCATCCGAAACAGATATCAAAAAAGCATATAGGTCTCTATCTCTTATTCATCATCCCGACCGTGGTGGTGATGCAACCCTTTTCCAAGAAATTAATAATGCATATGAGACCTTGTCAGATGATCAGCGTAGGCGTATTTATGATATAGAATTGTCTGGTGGAGGTATGGGGGGACCCGATGGTGCCCATTTCGGATTTGCCGAAGATATGAACAATATTTTCAATATGATGTTCGGTGGCGGCGGATTTCCCGGTGGATTTCACGGGGGGCCCGGTGGTCCTGGAATACACGTGTTTCACGGGGGTCCAGGTGGTCCAGGAGGAATGTTTTTTCAGAATTTACAGAGACCTCCACCGATTATTAAACAAGTCAAAATCCAACTACAACAAGCATATACCGGGGTTTCACTACCAATAGAAATCGAACGATGGATGATGCAGGGGGATATTAAGATCAATGAAATAGAGACTATATATATTCATATTCCGGCGGGTGCAGATAGCAATGAAATGATGATTGTCCGTGATAAAGGCCATATCTTGAATGAACAGTCGAAGGGGGATGTGAAGATTGTTATAATGGTTGAGAATACAACTGAATTCAGGCGCGAAGGTCTCGATTTAATATACAAAAAGTCGGTGTCATTAAAAGAGGCATTATGTGGTTTCACGTTTGATATTAATCATATTAATGGTAAGACACTGACCATCAATAACTATTCGAATAAAAGCATTATTTCACCGGGGTTCAAGAAACCACTGGCAAATATGGGTATGACACGGGATGGTAATACAGGAAAACTGGTAATAGATTTTGATATTGAGTTCCCACAAACATTAAGTGAAGAGCAGGTGGCCAAGCTGCGAGAGATTTTATAACAGTGAATATTTAAGTTCGCACAGCGATTGGAATATTTAACGGTGTATAGACACACACAGGCTAATCGTATGATCATATTATATTTATATACAATATGATAGTAATAAGATGCAATTGCTTACATAAGAGTGTTAGAAATGCGTTTAGTTGGAATACCGGCATCTACAATGTAAATAGAGTTTTCGGTGATAATAATATATTCAGTGGCGACCTTATAAATCTTGGCAATAGGACTGGTATATTCATCCTCACTCTTGACTAACAATTTCTCTTGGGTTTCTTTGACACCTACTAAAACAGATTTTTCAAGGGATTGGGTCCAGTAGTCTAATAAAATTGGTTTATCTTCGACAATGGCGATTTTGGCAGCGTGTTGGAAAGTAGTATTATCTGGAAGTCTATATCCATTAGCAGAAGGTGCGGATGCAGAAGCGGCGGTACCATTGGATTTGGTAAAAACATTTTCTTGTTCTTTATTCATTTCTTTATTGAAATTATAATATATTATTTATATTAAAAATTCACTTTAAATACTTATTTATAATAAATAATAAATACCTACCGCCTAATAAATACTATATCACCTAAATAAACGTAAAAAGAAAGATCATATATTTTATATATATAGAATTGATGAAGACCTATGGATATATTGAAAAACTATTCTTAGAATACTTGCAATTAGTTAACCAGAAAGAGTTTCTAAAGACAATCGACAACCCAATATATATTGTATTTAATGGGGTTAAAATGCTTATAAATAGTATACAGTATGTATGGAGTAAAACACAGAACAATGATAAGATGTATGCAATTATAACAAATGCATATATGGTATATTTAGAATATGTTGAACAAATGAATAAAACGAATATTACATACAATTTAGATAATAATATTATAAATGACAGTATTATCTTTGTATTTAAGAAAATAGATGAACAATTGGAGACCAATGAGAGACAACCTGATTTAAAACAACAATGCATTTCTATACAGAAATATCTGGATATTACTAGTTATCTATTGGGTTATCAGAAATATTTTGATGCAACTACAAATGAAAATATGGGGTCTCTAAATATACAAGTTGAGACCATTGAACAAATGCAAAAACTAGCGGATAATTATTTATTGAAATACTTTAAGTCTGTTGAATATTTGGATAATCAAAAAGTGGAAAACCTTATATATTATTTATCGTTTATTCAAGAAAAATGTGAGATGAAATATACTGGGTTTGTAAAATTTCAGGAATATGTTATCAAGAAAATAAAGAAATGGTGTGAAAAAGATATTACTCGGCAAAAAATAGTAAACAAATTATTTGATATTTTTTATAACGAAGAAATTAAAAATAATATGAACACATATGTGCTCACATATAATTATAATGAACTTGTGAAAATTATAAATTTGTAGTAGATAGGTGTTATCAAAATATTATATTTGTATACAATACTTTGGCATTGGTGTATAGTTTTTTAATACTGTCTTAAAATAGTCATTTGTTATTTGGACTGTCTTCTTTCTTAACTTCTTCTTTTTATTTTTTACTACTTGGTATTTGCAGTCAACAAATATATTCGGATATTCGTTGTACAATATGTTTTTAAAGAAATCAAACACAAACAGCAGTATTTCTTCACTACATCCACCCACAATTAAACAACTGCCTGTTTGAAATGCGACAAAAGTCACCTCTTTATATTTTGTTTTATCATTTATTTCTGTTATAGTAAGATTTTTGTCTTCATCGGTAATACGGCCGTTTTGCTTTTCCTTATCAAACCCGATTTCATTGTTGAAATAGAACTTGCATTTCAGACCCGGATAAATAGATGGGTCAAATGATGATAATATGCGGTATTTTTGGAGTAAGATAGTATACAGCTTTTTACGATTAATTGCAAACCCGCATTTGAAATTCGAATTAATCAGTACATTCTTATCAATATTGGTCTCAACAAAACTCAATTTATCGTTAACAAATGGTTGAATAATATTTATAACCATCTCTTTTATTTTTGCGAGCAGCTTCATATTCAACACTCCAGGTATTTCCATCTTACCCGTATTAAATACTTTCACGTGTATTTCGCGATATATTCCCTCAAATAACACACGAATAATGAGCGCAAAACAGTTGTAAAAAGCACCCTTTTTCTTACTACGGCAATTCATAATGTCTTTTTTTGATAATCCGACAGTTATTTTGCGCTCATCCTTGTATTTAATTCGTCGGGCACTGGTATTATTTACTTGTTTAATAATATTCTCGGTATAATAGTTTTCAAGACTATCGCGCTTTGCACTATAAATCTCCAGTTCCTCCGGAGATACACAGACAATCTTCATTTGCTTTTTAATAACACCATCGTTTGGTTTCCAATAATCAGTGATTGGTATTTTCCAAAAGATATTGTCTATATCAACAGTCTTATTCAAATAAATAACCTTTGTTTTTGTTGAAATATATAGTTCGCCGCATTCAGGAACAACCTTGTTTTCAGGTTCAGGCGTTTCAGCGTCTTCATCAATTTCTGGATTAACTACATCGGTAAGTTCATCCTCATTTTCACTGTCATCTTCGCTGTCACTATTATTGCTTGCATCATCCTCATCATCCTCATCCTCATCCATTTTTTTGCGTTCAAGTGTATCGTCCTTTTTATTCTCGACATTTTCACACATTTTTTTAGTTTTTTTCAATATAGGTATTTTCACATTTTTCACTGTATCCATTTTTTCACATTGTTCAACTTGTTTAGCAGTCTTTTTTAGCTGGTTCATCTTTATTGGTCCTGAAGGTTTAGGAATAGTATATAAAGCATTTCCTCCAATTCCATTTTGTGTTGACATAAAATTCGCCCATTCTAAATCGATTGATCCCATATTGCAGTTAGTGTGTTAGTTATTTATATCTTTATTTGGTATTTATATTATTATTAAAGTTATAATATAAATAAATAAAAGGCTTTATATTCATTCAATTTTCTATATTCCCCCCAAAAAATTTTATACCTGTGTATTATACACATCAAACATACAGCTTAATCAATGCAATATATTATTCAACTACCAACTAATAAACCAGACTTACGTGCATACACTATAAATAAATCGACCCACAAAATAAATGAATTCAATGTTGAACAAGGAAATGTAGTCAATGATCCAACACCCACTAATCTATCCGGCAGTCCAAATACCAATTTTCTCGAAAATTTGAAAAAACGTATTAGTGCCTATTATGACATTGAATAAGTTCAGCCATTCTACTTGCAATTGTGAATATAGTCGGCATAGTGTTTTCGTGATAGATATACAAAGTATGCAACAAAATCATTAATATCCGCATCGTGGTTATGTATATTTTTTTCAACAAAATTAAGATAGGTATAGCTAATAAATTGTTGATAGTTTATAATCACATAATTGAAATAAGACTGTATAATGTGTTTTTTATCTGTATTATATTGAATGCTTAACTCGTGTATATAATTAATTATTTCATCTTCTTTTACATTATTTGTTAGTAATAAATTATGTATTTTTTCCCAGGTATCGTTGCTTATAATATAGTTTTCCTTGTCATCCAGGTTCCTGTTTAATTGTATAAAGTTTATCATACTGCGAATATCTGAATTATATTTATTTTGTATAATATTTATTATATTATCACTCAATCCGAGACCTTCATTATCAGATATTTGTTTAATAAAACTGTGAATAGCTGGTCTTGGCAATTGATTGAAACGTATACATATAAATTCATCTTGCAATAATTCATCTATTTTACTAATATAATTGCATATTAGGCAAAATCGCACATTAGATGATGTAGTCTGCAGCAAATATTTCAGTGCCTGATGTGCATTTTTCGTCATATAATCGACCTCATCCAATATAACAAATTTATATGGGCTGTCAAATAATCCTTTTGATTTAACAAACATATTTATCTGGTTGCGGATAATATCAATACCGCGTTCATCGGATGCATTCAAATGGATTACTGACCCGCGGTTGCTATGCGTGTTTCCTTTTTGAAACTCGTTTATTAAATTAATAATAGTTGTTGTTTTTCCTGTGCCGGGCGGTCCATAAAACAATAAGTTCGGGAAATATTTTTTGTCAATGATGTTTTTAAATAGTTTCTTATTATTCTCATCCATTACTATATTATCAAATTGTGTGGGTCTATATTTTTCAACCCAGGGTATATTTTCATTTAATAATGGGTCCATTTCTTCATAAAATTGAATAATCAGGATATGTTTATATCAGTTTGTATAATTAGTTCAATATTTCACATAAACTTATTATATTATTTTATAGACGCAAGAATGGATTTCTTTAGTGACAAAACCAGCTGTTTCGATGAGGGCTACCTAGAACTTATACTAGGACCAATGTTTTCCGGTAAGACCACCGAACTTATTCGTATATACAAAACATTTGATTATATTGGACAAACCCCCGTTGTCATTAATTATTCTGGTGATACCCGTTATAGTACAACCCATTTATCCTCTCACGACGAAATAAAACTACCGTGCATATTTACTGATAGTTTATATAGACTGATAGATGATGAACGCGTGAAAGCCAGTTCTGTTATACTTATCAATGAAGGCCAGTTCTTTGGAGACCTACAATATGCTGTTTTGGAATTAGTTGAGACCCATAAAAAGAAGGTCTATATATGCGGACTGGACGGGGATTTCAAACAAAGGAAATTTGGGACCATCCTGAATTTAATTCCCCATTGTGATAAAGTTGTTAAATTGAAATCATTGTGTGCTATTTGTAAGAACGGCAAACCCGCTATATTTTCACACAGAGTGTCTAAAGAAACCACACAAGTTGTAATCGGTGTCAATAATTATATTCCTCTATGCAGAAGTTGCTATAATAATGAAAATAAAGTGGCCGATAATGAGGGGGCTAGTGTGTCTTCGATAGAGACAGAATGCTAAATTATATTTATCAAACAATATAAAGTTTAATAGCACAATTATGAATATCAACCAACTAAGTCATTTAATCCATCCAAACCAAAATGTCTCAAGAAGAAAATAAGAAAAAACGCGGGCGCAAGAAGAAGGAAGAAAAAGAAGCCGAAATCGCACGTCTTTGGAAAGAAACCGAACACTACCAATTTTATCAACCTGAATCCGAAACAACAGAAGAAAATATCAAAGCAGAAATCAAAGAATTAGACAATAAAGAAGTAGACCAAGAAACCGACGAGAAAGAAGAACAAACTACAAAAAAACGCGGTAGAAAGCCCAAGGGTGGAAAACTAACAATAATGAAACAACCCGAACCAATTCAAGTTGCTACGCTATCTAATGTTATTTTGCACTTAAAATGCACTTTTAATGATTTGGAAGAATATAATACTAGTTCAAGCAAGATGGTGAGTGATCCATATTCATATAGTCCAGAAATCCCGCCCGATATTATTGCATATAACAATGACATTAAGAACTCTTTTTTCACGTATATAAAGAATAATGAAATTAATAATAATGACACTACTGGCCAGTGTGCAGACAAAGTGCTAGGAGGGTTATGTTCATTATGCAAGCAAAACTTTAGTAATGAAGATGATGTAACAGCAACCACCAATAAATCATCAGAAAAGACGGCAGCCGATATAGATGATAGGAATATTAGTAATAAAACTATTAATAGCAAATTAAAGAAATTGAAGATAAACTTATATAAGAACCAGGATTTTGATAAGAAATCAGCGTGTTTTTGGTGCACATATGAATATGATAATCCAACGTGTTATATCCCAAAATATGAATTGGAGGATAAATTATATGGATATGGATCATTTTGTCGTCCTGAATGTGCAGTTGCATATTTAATGAAAGAGAATATTGACGACTCGACCAAATTCGAGAGATACCATTTATTGAACCAGATATATGGCAAGGTATATGACTATAAGAAAAGCATCAAACCTGCTCCAAACCCATATTATCTGCTAGAAAAATATTACGGTAATCTTAGTATCCAGGAATATAGAAAATTGCTGAAGTCGGACCATATGTTATTGGTGCTTGATAAACCACTTACTCGCATATTGCCGGAATTACACGATGACAATGATGATTTGCTGATGACAACCTCACACCAATTAACAAATAGTAGTGTATCTACCCCTACTCCAACACCTAGTGCAAATAGTACCGGAAAATACAAGGTTAAGACGGCACAAGACAAAACAAGTGGGCCAAGTAAATCGAGTATTGTCCGAGACCGTTTCTGTTTGTAGTGCAGGCAAAATAATTATATAAAGAATTGCAATTATATAAAGATATATATAATTACAAAAGTAATCAGTTATAAACAAATCAAATGATATCAGTATATTTAATGGGTGGATTAGGAAACCAATTATTCCAAATATTTTCCATTATTGCATACGGAATGCAACATGGACATAAGTTTATATTTCCATATGGAAACACTACACTAGGAGTTACATATAGAACTACATATTGGGATACATTGTTAAGTGAATTAAAAATATTTACTACTTTTTATGCGTTTAATGGGACTAATGAAATAATATGTGGGTTACCTGTAATGAAACACGATATGCATAATTATAATACTATTCCATATGTGAATTCAATAGATAATTTTCGAGTGCACGGGTATTTTCAGAGTTATAAATATTTCTCTGGACTAGAAGACAAAATATTTAAATTGATGAAATTAGAAAAAAAGCAAGAGGATATTATGTTGGAGTATCCTGAATTATATGGTACTACATATCATACTGTATCACTGCATATTCGTTTGGGCGACTATAAACAACTACAAGAAAGTCATAATGTATTACCTATGAATTATTATAAGAATGCACTTGCTGGGTTAGTATCTGAATTGGATGGTGAAAAGAAAATACGGGTGCTCTATTTCTGTGAGAATAATGAAGAGGACAACAAACTAACACGCGAATGCTATATTAATCCATTAGGACAAGTATTTCCTGATATTGAATTTGTTAAAGTGTATGATAATGTACCTGACTGGAAACAGATGTTGATAATGTCTTGTTGTGATCATAATATAATTGCAAATAGTTCGTTTAGTTGGTGGGGTGCATATTTTGGCAAGAAAGAAGGACGTATTGTGTCGTATCCTTCTCTTTGGTTTGGACCAAAACTAACTTGTAATTATACTGGTGATATGTGTCCGGCTACCTGGAGAAAGGTTGAAGTAAAATAGCTGATAAGATGGCAAAAAATTGAATGGTGGTGGAAATAATTATTTATTCAATAAGTATAAAGATTTAAATATACAAATTACTAATAATAAAATGTCTTACTTGTTGAAACAATCGCTTAGTGCTATTCAAAGTGAATTTGAAAACCATACTGAATTTAAAGAGAATTATGAATATTTATATGGGCTTCCATTAGTCCAACAATTGTTGAAGAAAATTAAGGAGTTAGAACAACAAAATAGCGTTTTAATATCATTATTGAAACCTGTTGATTTACAGCGTTCATCTTGTGCAACCACGTGCAACTATATGGATGAAATTAATAAATCATTAGAACCGATTATTGAGGCTGATGTTAAAAAGCTGAATTATATTGAACCTGAGCCATTAACACAAGAAAGAATAGAAAAAATAAAATATGAATATGAGAATATTACTGCTGAAATTGAAGAGATGGAGGCTGAGGAAGAGGCCGCTGAAGAAGAGGCCGCTGAAGAAGAGGTCGAAGAAGAGGCTGAGGAAGAGGCTGAGGAAGAGGCTGAAGAAGAGGCTGAAGAAGAAGAAGAAGAGGCTGAAGAAGAGGCTGAGGAAGAGGCTGAAGAAGAGACCGAAGAAGAAGCTGAAGAAGAGGCTGAAGAAGAGGTTGAAGAAGAGGTCGAAGAAGAAGCTGAAGAAGAGGCTGAAGAAGAGGCTGAAGAAGAGGCTGAAGAAGAGGCTGAAGAAGAGGCTGAAGAAGAGGCTGAAGAAGAGGCTGAAGAAGAGGCTGAGGAA
>JACCDX010520902.1_pt1 | contig 41989 bp, 41 predicted proteins | sample 7449681 | NCBI WGS metagenome assembly JACCDX01 (sample SAMN15323450, study PRJNA562643) | freshwater metagenome | isolation source: river surface water | place: USA:Blue River Watershed | collected 2017-08-18
GGCCTGCGCAAATAAGCGTATCGAAAGATGACAAGCGCCTGAGTTAGCCCGCTAGCTCAGGCGCTTTCTACTTTAAGTTTTCTAAAAAGACGTTTTCAGACCGAACCCGCGCTGTGTCATTCCATCAGTCATCTGAGTTTTTAACCAGATCATTCATGGAATGGCATCGAGTTCAGACTGCAAATATCTAGGCTTTTCAGTGCAGCCCTTTGCACTGTGATTTTCTGGAGTTATTGAACATGTCTATTTTTAACAAAGTGACAAAAACCTTCCAATGGGGCCAACACAAGGTCATCATGGAAACCGGTGAAATTGCACGCCAAGCTTCTGGCGCCGTGCTGGTGAACATTGAAGACACTGTGGTTTTGGCCACCGTCGTGGCTTCTAAAAATTCCAAAGCCGGTCAAGACTTTTTCCCCTTGACTGTGGACTACATTGAGAAATCTTATGCAGCGGGCAAGATCCCTGGTAGCTTTTTCAAGCGTGAAGCCAAGCCCAGCGAACTGGAAACTCTGACCAGCCGCTTGATCGACCGTCCTATTCGCCCTCTGTTCCCAGAAGGCTTTTACAACGACGTGCACGTTGTAGTTCACACCGTTTCTTTGAACCCCGAAGTCGATGCCGACATCGCAGCCCTGATTGCTGTCAGTGCCGCATTGTCAATTTCTGGCGTGCCTTTCAATGGTCCTATTGGTGCTGCTCGCGTGGGTTACATCAACGGTGAATACGTGTTGAACCCTGGCCAAACACAACGCATCGACAGCCAAATGGACTTGGTCGTTGCCGGTACAGAGTCTGCTGTGTTGATGGTGGAATCAGAAGCGCAACAGCTGTCTGAAGAGATCATGTTGGGTGCCGTCGTGTTCGGTCACGAGCAAGGCAACATTGCCATCAACGCCATCCACGAATTGGTTCGTGATGCAGGCAAACCCGCTTGGGATTGGACTGCGCCTGCCAAAGACGAAGCCCTCATTGCCAAAGTCAAAGCACACGCTGAAGAAAAACTTCGCGCTGCTTACCAAATCCGTAACAAACAAAGCCGCACTCAAGCTTGCCGTGAAACTTATGCCGCCACCATGGAAGGCCTCAAGGCCGAAGGTGTCGAGTTCGACAGCGTCAAGGTTGAAGGCATGTTGTTTGACATCGAAGCCAACATTGTTCGCAGCCAAATTTTGGCGGGCGAGCCCCGTATTGATGGCCGCGATACACGCACCGTTCGTCCAATCGAAATTCGCAACTCAGTTTTGCCACGCACACACGGTTCTACCTTGTTCACACGCGGCGAAACACAAGCTTTGGTCATTGCCACCTTGGGTACAGAGCGTGATGCACAGCGCATTGACGCTTTGGCCGGTGAGTACGAAGACCGCTTCATGCTGCACTACAACATGCCTCCCTTTGCCACTGGCGAAGTGGGTCGCATGGGCTCTACCAAGCGTCGCGAAATTGGTCACGGTCGTTTGGCCAAGCGTGCTTTGGCCGCAGTGTTGCCTACCAAAGAAGAGTTCCCCTACACCATGCGTGTGGTCTCTGAAATTACAGAGTCCAATGGTTCCTCTTCCATGGCCTCCGTTTGCGGTGGTTGCTTGTCCTTGATGGACGCTGGCGTCCCGATGAAAGCGCACGTGGCCGGTATTGCCATGGGCCTAATCAAAGATGCCAACCGCTTTGCCGTGTTGACCGACATCTTGGGCGACGAAGATCATTTGGGCGACATGGACTTTAAAGTGGCGGGTACCACCAACGGTGTAACGGCTCTGCAGATGGACATCAAAATCCAAGGCATTACCAAGGAAATCATGCAGGTTGCATTGGCGCAAGCCAAAGAAGCCCGGATGCACATCTTGGGCAAAATGCAAGATGCCATGAGCCAAGCCAAAACCGAAGTTTCTAACTTTGCGCCCAAGCTCTTCACGATGAAGATCAATCCAGAAAAAATTCGCGATGTGATCGGTAAGGGTGGTGCCACCATCCGTGCATTGACCGAAGAAACCGGTACACAGATCAACATCAGCGAAGACGGCACGATCACCATTGCCGCTACTGACGGTGCCAAGGCCGATGAAGCCAAGCGCCGCATCGAGCAGATCACTGCCGAAGTTGAAATTGGCAAAGTCTACGAAGGCCCCGTCACCAAGATTTTGGACTTCGGTGCTTTGATCAATTTGCTGCCAGGCAAGGATGGTTTGTTGCACATCAGCCAAATTGCTCACGAGCGCGTTGAGAAGGTGTCTGACTATTTGCAAGAAGGCCAGATCGTCAAAGTCAAAGTGCTTGAAACCGACGAAAAAGGCCGCGTCAAGCTGTCCATGAAGGCGCTGATTGAGCGTCCAGCGGCACCTTCCCAGTCAGAGTAATTGCTGCTCTGTATTCAAGAGAATTGACCATGAAGAAAAAGCTCATTGCGGGTAACTGGAAGATGAATGGTAGCCTGGCTGCCAATGAGTCTCTGTTGCAAGCTGTGCTTGACGGTAGCAAAGGCATGAATTGCCAAGCTGCCGTCTGTGTGCCTGCGGCCTATTTGGCACAAGTTCAAGCCATTCTGGCGGGTCAATCTCTTGTGGCATTGGGTTCGCAAGACGTGTCAGCCCAAGAGTTGGGTGCCTTCACGGGTGAAATCTCTGCTGGCATGTTGAAGGATTTTGCGGTGCGCTATGCCATCGTCGGTCACTCCGAAAGACGCCAGTACCATGCGGAAACTGATGCCATTGTGGCCCTCAAAGCGCAGCGCGCTTTGTCGGCTGGTATCACCCCCATTGTGTGTGTTGGCGAGACTTTGGCAGACCGTGAAGCGGGCAAAACCGTCGAAGTGGTGAAGCGCCAATTGGCTGCTGTCATTCATACCAACGGTCATTGCATCAGTGAAATTGTGCTTGCCTATGAGCCTGTTTGGGCCATTGGTACAGGCCGAACAGCTTCGCCCGAGCAGGCGCAGGAAGTTCATGCAGTTTTGCGTGCACAACTGAAAGCGGCCACGCCGCATTCCGACCGTATTTCTATTTTGTATGGCGGCAGCATGAATGCCGCCAATGCCGCACAGTTGCTGGCACAACCCGACATTGATGGTGGCTTGATTGGCGGAGCCGCCCTCAAGGCACCCGACTTTTTGGCCATCATGGCCGCTGGTTCTGTTGCCGCTTAATTCGGCAGAACTTTAGACTCAAGATATTGAACAGGAGCGAATAATGAGCACAATGATCTCTTTGATATTGGCTGTACAAATGTTGTCAGCCTTGGTGATGATTGGTTTAATTTTGGTGCAGCAAGGCAAGGGCGCTGACATGGGCGCTGCGTTTGGCAGTGGCAATTCTGGCAGCTTGTTTGGTGCAACTGGAGGTGCTAACTTTTTGTCACGCACCACCGCTGTCTTGGCTGCTGTCTTTTTTGTCTCAACCTTGATGTTGGCTTATTTTGGAAATCTTCGCCCCGCCTCTTCTGGCAGCGTTTTGGAAGGCGCCGCAGTCACCGCACCCGCACCCGTTGACAACAGCGCAGCTTCTCAAATTCCCGGCAACACGCCCGCAACGCCTGCAAGTTCTAAGTAAGAAATTGAGTCTTTTGTCAGATCTGAAAGGACTCACAAATTTCGATGTTTACCTCTAAGTTTGGGACGGTTTGAGGGTAAACTACGAGTTGTTCTGAGAGCCAAAACTCATGCTTGAGTGCCTCACGCCATCAGAACAAATAACCGCCGTCGTGGTGAAATTGGTAGACACGCTATCTTGAGGGGGTAGTGGCGAAAGCTGTGCGAGTTCGAGTCTCGCCGACGGCACCAACACATCGAAACGCTGAGTGAAATCACTCAGCGTTTCAACAGTGATTAGAAGTCCATGATCAACCTCGACCAATACCTTCCTATCTTGTTGTTTATCTTGGTAGGCGTTGCCATCGGCATCATCCCTCAGGTCCTGGGCTACATCCTCGGCCCCAATCGCCCAGACGCGGCAAAAAACTCCCCTTACGAATGCGGCTTTGAAGCCTTCGAAGACGCGCGCATGAAGTTTGACGTTCGCTACTACCTAGTGGCAATTCTGTTCATTTTGTTTGACCTCGAAATCGCATTCCTTTTTCCATGGGCTGTAGCGCTCCAGGAAGTCGGAATGGCAGGTTTCATCGGTGTGCTTATTTTTCTGGCCATTCTGGTTGTGGGCTTTGTCTACGAATGGAAAAAAGGCGCCCTTGATTGGGAATGATTTCCCTTTCAGATATTTGAATGTGTGCTTCAACAAGGATGTGAACAATGATTGAAGGCGTAATGAAAGAAGGCTTTATCACCACAAGTTACGACTCTGTGGTGAACTGGGCCAAAACGGGCTCTCTGTGGCCCATGACTTTCGGTTTGGCTTGCTGTGCTGTCGAAATGATGCATGCCGCCACGGCACGTTATGACTTGGCTCGATTTGGCGCTGAGGTTTTTCGTGCCAGTCCGCGCCAAAGTGACCTCATGATTGTGGCTGGTACCTTGACCAACAAAATGGCACCTGCATTGCGCAAGGTTTATGACCAAATGTCCGAGCCACGTTGGGTGATTTCAATGGGCTCTTGTGCCAATGGCGGTGGTTACTACCACTACAGCTATTCAGTGGTTCGCGGTTGTGACCGCGTTGTGCCGGTCGATGTGTATGTGCCCGGCTGTCCTCCCACAGCCGAAGCGCTCATTTACGGCATCATTCAGTTGCAGCAAAAAATTCGCCGCACCAACACCATTGCACGGGTTTGAAATCAATGACTTTTTCAATTCACCCCGAACAACTCCAGCAAAACCTTCAAGAGGTTTTGGGCGATCAAGTTACCAAAGTAGAACTTGCTTTAGGTGAAGTGACTGTCACTGTTTCAGCGGCCAATTACTTCAGTGTCATGCAAACGTTGCGTGATGCGCCTGCCTGCAAATTTGAACAACTGATGGACCTGTGTGGTGTTGATTACTCCACCTATGCCGACAAAGGCACAGAAGGTCCTCGTTTTGGTGTGGTGGTTCATTTGCTGTCTCTCAGCCTCAATCAGCGTGTGCGTGTCATGGTGCTTTGCCCGGACGACGATTTGCCCCTGGTCGAATCGGTCAATGTCTTGTGGAACTCTGCCAACTGGTACGAGCGCGAAGCCTTCGATTTGTATGGCATTGTGTTTGAAGGCCACCAAGATCTCCGCAGAATTCTGACGGACTACGGCTTCATTGGTCACCCCTTCCGCAAAGACTTCCCAATCTCTGGTCATGTCGAAATGCGTTATGACGCAGAGCGTGCGCGTGTCATTTACGAGCCTGTGTCCATTGAGCCCCGCGAAATTACACCTCGGATCATCCGCGAAGAGAAATACGGAGGTCTGCACTGAGCGCTTTAACGCTTGTGTGAATCAACATGGCAGAAATTAAAAACTACACCCTGAACTTTGGACCGCAGCACCCTGCGGCCCACGGCGTACTTCGACTGGTGCTAGAGCTCGACGGCGAGGTCGTGCAACGCGCCGATCCGCACATTGGTCTTTTGCACCGCGCCACCGAAAAATTGGCCGAAACCAAAACCTACATTCAGTCATTGCCCTACATGGACCGCCTGGACTATGTGTCCATGATGTCCAACGAGCATGCCTACTGCTTGGCCATTGAGAAATTGTTGGGCATCGATGTGCCCGAGCGTGCCCAATACATTCGCGTCATGTTCTCCGAAATCACGCGTTTGCTCAATCACTTGATGTGGTTGGGCTCACACGCCAACGATTGCGGTAGCTCCACTGTGTTGATTTACACATTCCGCGAACGTGAAGATTTGTTCGACATGTATGAGGCGGTTTCTGGTGCCCGGATGCACGCAGCCTACTTCCGTCCAGGTGGTGTTTACCGCGATTTGCCAGACACCATGGCGCAGCACCAATCCAACAAAATTCGCAATGCCAAAGCCATTGCCGAGTTGAATGCCAATCGACAAGGCTCCTTGCTCGACTTCATTGAAGATTTCACCCATCGATTCCCCAAGTGCATTGACGAGTACGAAACACTGCTTACAGACAACCGCATTTGGAAGCAGCGCACAGTCGGCGTGGGCGTGGTCTCGCCTGAGCGAGCCATCAATTTGGGCATGTCAGGTCCGATGTTGCGCGGTTCTGGCGTGGCATGGGATTTGCGCAAAACCCAGCCATACGATGTTTACGACAAAGTGCAGTTTGATGTGCCAGTTGGCAAGACGGGCGACAGCTACGACCGCTACTTGGTCCGCATGCAAGAAATGCGTGAATCCAACAGCATCATTCAACAATGTATCAAATGGTTGAGAGCCAATCCTGGACCTGTTATCACTGACAACCACAAAGTGGCGCCGCCTTCTCGCGAATCCATGAAGACCAACATGGAAGGCTTGATTCACCATTTCAAGCTGTTCACAGAAGGCTTCCATGTGCCCGAAGGTCAGGCTTACGCAGCCGTCGAGCATCCCAAAGGTGAGTTTGGCATTTACCTCGTCAGCGATGGTGCCAACAAGCCTTACCGCTTAAAAATCCGTGCCCCGGGCTATGCCCACTTGGCGACCCTTGATGAAATGGCCCGTGGCCACATGTTGGCCGACGCAGTGGCCATCATTGGAACCATGGACATTGTGTTTGGAGAGATTGATCGATGATCTCTGATGCGACAAAAGCCCGCTTCGCTCGTGAAGTGGCCAAATTTCCTGCCGACCAAAAGCAATCAGCCGTCATGGCGTGCTTGTCCATCGTGCAGCAAGAGCTGGGCTGGGTCAGCCCCGAAAGCGAAAAAGAAGTGGCCGACTATTTGGGCATGGCGCCGATGGCTGTGCACGAAGTCACCACTTTTTACAACATGTACAACCAGCACAAGTTGGGCAAGTTCAAGTTGAACGTTTGCACCAACCTGCCTTGCCAATTGCGAGGTGGTCAACAAGCCTTGGCCCACTTGCAAAAGCGTTTGGGTATCAATGTGGGTGAAACCACAGCCGATGGCCTCATCACCTTGCAACCCAGTGAATGCCAAGGGGCTTGCGCCGATGCACCGGTGCTGTTGGTCAATGACCGCACCATGTGCAGTTTTATGAGCAACGAAAAGCTCGATGAGTTGGTCGATACATTGCAAAAATCTGGAGGCGCAGCATGAGCGCTGATTTGAATCAGTTGTTGTCGCGCTTTGCGGCATCGGGCCAGGAAACATGTTTCCATGACCGTCATATCAATCCGCAAATTTACGCGGGCTTAGATGGCAAAAACTGGAGCCTCAAAGATTACGAGGCCCGTGGTGGCTATCAAGCTTTGCGCAAAATTTTGGGCAAGGATGGTGGCGAGGGTTTGACGCAAGACCAAGTCATTGCCACCGTCAAAGAATCTTCACTTCGCGGCCGCGGCGGTGCAGGTTTTCCAACAGGTCTGAAGTGGAGCTTCATGCCCCGTCAGTTTCCAGGTCAAAAGTATTTGGTCTGCAATTCAGACGAAGGCGAGCCAGGTACGTGTAAAGACCGTGACATCATGCAATTCAATCCGCACATTGTGATTGAAGGCATGGCCATCGCGGCTTATGCCATGGGCATCAATGTGGGCTACAACTACATCCACGGTGAAATTTTCCAAACCTACGAACGCTTTGAGGCAGCGCTTGAAGAAGCCCGAGCAGCAGGCTACTTGGGTGAAAAAATCATGGGCAGCAACTTCAACTTCCAGTTGCATGCTTCACATGGTTTTGGTGCCTACATTTGCGGTGAAGAAACGGCTTTGCTTGAATCCTTAGAAGGCAAAAAAGGCCAGCCGCGTTTCAAGCCACCATTCCCCGCCAGTTTTGGTCTGTACGGCAAGCCCACCACCATCAACAACACCGAAACCTTTGCGGCGGTCCCATGGATCATCCGCAATGGTGGCCAAGCTTACTTGGAATGCGGCAAGCCCAACAACGGCGGCACCAAAATTTTCTCCATCAGTGGCGATGTCGAACGCCCAGGTAACTACGAAATTCCCATGGGCACACCTTTCGCCAAACTCTTGGAGTTGGCCGGTGGCGTTCGCGGCGGGCGCAATTTGAAAGCGGTTATTCCTGGCGGTTCATCAGCCCCTGTGTTGCCAGCCAACATCATGATGGACATCACCATGGACTATGACGCCATTGCCAAGGCCGGCTCGATGCTGGGTTCCGGTGCTGTCATCGTCATGGACGAAACACGATGCATGGTCAAGTCCTTGCAGCGTTTGTCTTATTTCTATTCGCACGAATCATGTGGTCAGTGCACACCTTGCCGTGAAGGCACAGGTTGGTTGTGGCGCATGGTCGACAGAATTGAAAATGGTCAAGGCCGCGCCAGCGACCTCGACCTCCTGAACTCGGTGGCAGACAACATCCAAGGCCGCACCATTTGCGCTTTGGGCGATGCCGCCGCCATGCCTGTGCGCGGAATGATCAAACATTTCCGCCACGAATTTGAGTACCACGTTGAGCACAAGACCTGCATGGTCCCCGCTTACGTTTGAGACGGCAGACAACCATGGTTGAAATTGAACTAGACGGTAAAAAAGTTGAGGTCTTAGAAGGCAGCATGGTCATGCATGCGGCTGAAAAGTCTGGCACTTACATTCCTCACTTCTGCTATCACAAGAAATTGAGCATTGCGGCCAACTGCCGCATGTGCTTGGTGGATGTGGAAAAAGCACCCAAGCCCATGCCCGCTTGCGCGACACCGGTCACGCAAGGCATGGTGGTGCGTACCAAGACAGACAAGGCCATCAAGGCCCAAGAGTCTGTGATGGAATTCTTGCTCATCAATCACCCGCTCGATTGCCCCATTTGCGACCAAGGTGGTGAGTGCCAGTTGCAAGACTTGGCCGTGGGCTATGGCGGCAGCAAGTCACGCTACGAAGAAGAAAAGCGTGTGGTCTTCCACAAAGACGTGGGCCCCCTCATCAGCATGCAAGAGATGAGCCGTTGCATTCACTGCACCCGTTGCGTTCGCTTTGGCCAAGAGGTGGCGGGCGTGATGGAATTGGGCATGTCGCATCGTGGCGAACATTCCGAAATCGAAACTTTCGTGGGTCAATCGGTTGATTCTGAATTGTCAGGCAACATGATTGACATCTGCCCTGTGGGTGCGCTCACCAGCAAGCCTTTCCGCTACAGCGCCCGCACCTGGGAATTGTCTCGTCGCAAATCAGTAGCGCCCCACGATTCATCGGGTGCCAACTTGGTGGTTCAGGTCAAAAACAATGAAGTCCTTCGTGTGGTTCCATTGGAAAACGAAGACGTCAACGAGTGCTGGATTGCCGACCGCGATCGCTTCTCTTACGAAGCTTTGAACAGTGCCGACCGTCTGCGCGCCCCCATGATCAAACAGGGCGGTGAATGGAAAGAAGTCGATTGGCAAACAGCTCTCGAGTATGTTGCCAACGGTTTGAATCAAATTAGCAAAGACCATGGTGCCAGCAGCATTGGTGCATTGGTTAGCCCGCACAGCACGCTCGAAGAGTTGCACTTGGCAAGCACCTTGGTGCGTTCCTTGGGTTCTGACAACATCGACTACCGTTTGCGCAATGCTGAGTTCACAAAGGCGCAAGGTGTTCGTTATTTGGGCACGTCTGTTGCCAGCTTGTCTCAATTGCAACGCGTCTTGGTGGTGGGTAGCAATTTGCGCAAAGACCATCCCTTGTTTGCGCAGCGCATTCGTCAAGCCCAACGCCATGGTGGTCAAGTCAATGTCATCACTTCAAAGGCCTTGTTCAAATCTGCCGATGCGTGGGCCATGCCCGTCAAGCAGGCCGATGTGCAAGAACCCAGTCAATGGGCGCAAAGCATGGCCAATGTGGCTGCAGCCATTGCAGCAGAGAAGGGCGTCACTGCACCAGTCAATGGTCAAGTTACGGCAGAGGCACAAGCCATTGCCAAATCGCTTTTGGGCGGCGAGCGCAAGGCCATTTTGCTCGGCAATGCTGCCGCGCACCATGCCAATGCATCCAGCTTGCTCAGCTTGGCGCAATGGATTGCGGAAAACACTGGCGCCACTTTTGGTTACCTCACAGAAGCTGCCAACACCGTCGGTGCTCAGTGGGCCAAAGCGCAGCCACAGTCTGGTGGCCTGAATGCTGCCCAAATGTTGGCTGGCGGTTTGAAAGCCGCTTTGTTGCTCAACACAGAACCCGTTGAAGATTCAGCAGCGGGCGCCAAAGCAGTTGCTGCCTTGGCAGCCATGCAAATGGTGGTCACCCTCAGCCCTTTCAAAACCAATATGGCATTCTCGGATGTCTTGTTGCCCATCGCACCTTTCACAGAAACTTCCGGCAGTTTTGTCAATGCAGAAGGCCGCTTGCAAAGTTTCCATGCAGTGGTCAAGCCATTGGCCGAAACCCGACCTGCTTGGAAAGTGTTGCGCGTCTTGGCCAACATGTTGGGCCTGCCTCAGTTGGCGTTTGAAACATCGCAAGATGTGTTGAAGCAAATCTCTGCCACACCCCTGCAACTGAGCAATGCATGCAGTTCAGAAGTACGTTTGGCGGGTGAAGTTGACACGCCTTGTGTGGCCTCTATTTATCAACTTGACAGTCTGGTGCGCCGTGCGCCGTCTTTGCAATTGACAGCCGATGCCCAGCAAGCAGCGGTGCAAACCAAGGCTGCTGCTGAAGGAGTGCACGCATGATCGACGCACTGTACAACGGTGGCTTGAATGCCGTCTCAGCCTCTTGGTGGGCCACCTTGGTTTGGCCCGTCTTGTGGATCCTCATCAAAATTGTTTGCATCTTGGCACCTTTGATGGGCGCAGTGGCTTACCTCACATTGTGGGAGCGTAAGTTGCTCGGCTTCATGCAAGCGCGCTTGGGCCCCAATCGTGTGGGTCCTTCTGGGTTGCTTCAACCCATTGCTGATGCGGTCAAGTTGTTGACCAAAGAGATCATCACACCCTCTGCTGTCGCACCAGGTTTGTTTCGCCTAGGGCCCATCATGGCCATCATGCCGGCTTTGGCTGCTTGGGTTGCCATTCCGTTTGGTCCTGAAGTTGCATTGACCAATTTGAATGCAGGTTTGTTGTTGGTCATGGCCATCACCTCCATCGAGGTCTACGGCGTCATCATTGCGGGTTGGGCCTCCAACTCCAAGTACGCTTTCTTGGGTGCCTTGCGTGCATCAGCTCAAATGGTCAGTTACGAGATTGCCATGGGCTTTTGCTTCTTGGTCGTCATCATGGTCACTGGTAGCATGAACCTCACAGAAATTGTGCTGAGTCAGGGCAAAGGTGAGATGGCCAGCATGGGCTTGAATTTCTTGTCTTGGAACTGGTTGCCTTTGTTCCCCATTTTCATGGTCTACCTCATCTCTGGTGTTGCTGAAACCAACCGCCACCCCTTCGACGTGGTGGAGGGCGAGGCTGAGATTGTGGCCGGTCACATGGTTGAGTACTCAGGCATGGGCTTTGCCATCTTCTTCTTGGCTGAGTACGCCAGCATGTGGTTGGTGTCCATCTTGGCCGTCATCATGTTCTTGGGCGGCTGGATGTCACCCATTGACAGTGCCTTGTTCAATTTCATTCCAGGCTGGATCTGGTTAGGCATCAAGACTTTCTTGGTCGTCTCAATGTTCATTTGGATTCGCGCGACCTTCCCGCGCTTCCGTTATGACCAGATCATGCGTTTGGGTTGGAAGATTTTCATTCCAGTGACATTGGTGTGGCTGGTGATTGTGGGCGGGTGGTTGCACTCTCCTTGGAACATTTGGAAATAACCGGGTTAAGACATGTCTACAGTGGCTGTATCCAATTTTTCGCTTAAAGATTTCCTCAAAAGCTTCATGCTGTTTGAGTTGGTCAAAGGCATGGCCTTAACGGGTCGTTACGCATTTCGCCGCAAGGTGACGCTGCAATTCCCAGAAGAGAAGACACCTTTGTCGCCTCGCTTCAGAGGCTTGCATGCATTGCGTCGTTATGAGAACGGTGAAGAGCGTTGCATCGCTTGTAAGTTGTGCGAGGCAGTTTGCCCCGCCATGGCCATCACCATTGAATCCGATGTGCGTGCGGATGGTTCCCGCCGAACCACGCGCTATGACATCGATTTAACAAAGTGCATCTTCTGCGGTTTCTGCGAAGAAAGCTGCCCGGTTGATTCCATCGTTGAAACTTCTATTCTGGAATATCACGGTGAAAAACGTGGTGACCTCCACTACACCAAAGAGATGCTCTTGGCTGTGGGCGATCGTTACGAAAAAGACATTGCTGCCGCTAAAGCAGCAGATGCCAAATACCGTTGATCGGCTGAATTTACAAAAACTAACAAGCGACAACCCATGGACGTCAAAACTGGTTTCTTTTATCTCTTCTCGGTGGTGCTCCTGTTTGCATCCTTCCGAGTTGTCACTGCGCGCAATCCTGTGCATGCAGTGCTCTTTCTCATGCTGGCTTTCTCCCAAGCCTCTGGTTTGTGGTTGCTGTTGCAAGCCGAGTTTTTGGCCATGACCTTGGTCTTGGTCTACTTGGGTGCCGTGATGGTGTTGTTCTTGTTTGTGGTCATGATGCTTGACATTAACCTAGACACATTGCGCGCTGGTTTTTGGAAACATTTTCCCTTGGCGGCCAGTTTGGGTGCATTGGTCGCGCTCGAAATGGCTGCGGTCTTGATGAGCGGCTTCAGAATTTCTGAAGCCCCCAAAGTGGCATTGGCAGTTGGCCAAGTCGGACCCGAAATTTCAAACACCAAGGCATTGGGTATTTTGTTGTACACCGAATACCTCATGCCCATTCAAATTGCTGCGGCCATTTTGCTGGTGGCCATGATCGCTGCCATCGCCTTGACTTTGCGTGAACGCAAAGACAGCAAAGCCATCAATGCATCAGAGCAAGTTCACGTTCGAGCAGCAGACCGTTTGGTAGTGGTCAAGATGGATGCCGTCAAAGTAGGGGAGGCGCCCAAAGCGCCTGAAGTGCCTGCTGATGCCGATGCCCCAAAGGAGACTAAATAATGACTTTGACACTGGGACACTATTTGTCACTGGGCGCGATGTTGTTCGCCTTGGCAGTCATCGGTATTTTCTTGAACCGAAAGAATTTGATTGTGTTGTTGATGGCCATTGAGTTAATGCTCTTGGCGGTCAACATGAACTTTGTGGCTTTCTCTCACTTTTTGGGTGACATGCACGGACAAGTGTTCGTGTTCTTCATCTTGACAGTGGCAGCGGCCGAGTCCGCCATTGGTTTGGCCATCTTGGTGCTCTTGTTCCGCAATATGAACAGCATCAATGTGGACGAACTTGATTCGCTCAAGGGTTAAGAGGTTAAAACAAAATGAGCCAAACCCTCAACGCTTCTACGCTGCTGGCTGTGCCATTGGCCCCTCTAGTGGGCGCCGCACTGGCTGGTATTTTTGGTACCCAATTTGGTGGCAACTGGATCGGTCGCCGACTCACGCATTCGCTGACCATTTTGGGCGTATTGATTGCATTCATCTTGTCAGCCTCCACTTTGAAAAGTGTGGTGGTCGACGGTGCTCGTTTCAATGAAACTCTCTACACCTGGATGGTTGTAGGGGGTCTCAAAATGGAAGTGGGCTTCTTGGTGGATGGCCTCACCGCCATGATGATGTGCGTCGTTACTTTTGTGTCGCTCATGGTGCACTTGTACACCATCGGCTACATGGAAGAAGACGAAGGCTACAACCGTTTCTTTGCCTACATCTCCTTGTTCACTTTCTCCATGTTGATGCTCGTCATGAGCAACAACATGCTGCAACTGTTCTTTGGTTGGGAGGCTGTGGGCTTGGTTTCTTATTTGCTCATTGGTTTTTGGTACAACAAACCCACGGCCATTTTTGCCAACATGAAGGCCTTCTTGGTTAACCGTGTGGGTGACTTTGGCTTCATTTTGGGCATTGGCCTTATTGCAGCCTACGCCGGTACTTTGAACTACACAGAAGCTTTTGCCAAAGCCGCCGACCTGAGCGCGCTCACATTGCCAGGCACATCTTGGATGTTGGTCACGGTCATTTGCATTTGCTTGTTCATTGGCGCCATGGGTAAATCAGCGCAGTTCCCCTTGCATGTGTGGTTGCCCGATTCCATGGAAGGCCCCACACCTATTTCTGCGTTGATTCACGCAGCAACCATGGTCACGGCCGGTATCTTCATGGTGGCACGCATGTCGCCCTTATTCGAGTTGTCTGATACGGCCTTGAACTTCATCATGGTCGTTGGTTCCATTACCGCCTTGTTCATGGGCTTCTTGGGCATCATTCAAAACGACATCAAGCGCGTTGTGGCTTATTCCACTTTGTCGCAATTGGGTTACATGACTGTCGCTTTGGGTGCTTCGGCATACTCTGTGGCTGTGTTCCATCTCATGACCCATGCGTTCTTCAAGGCCTTGTTGTTCTTGGGCGCAGGCTCCGTCATCATGGGCATGCATCACAACCAAGACATCCGTTATATGGGCGGCGTTCGCAAGTACATGCCCATCACATGGATCACTTCATTGCTGGGTTCTTTGGCCCTGATTGGTACGCCTTTCTTCTCAGGCTTCTATTCCAAAGACAGCATCATTGAAGCCGTTCACGAAAGCCACTTGGCTGCCGCTGGCTTTGCCAATTTTGCTGTCTTGGCAGGTGTGTTCGTCACGGCCTTCTACTCTTTCCGCATGTATTTCTTGGTGTTCCATGGCAAAGAGCGCTATGACCAGAACCCAGATGCACATCACGGCCACGACGATCATCATGACGACCATGGCCACGACAGTCACTCACCCCACGAGTCGCCTTGGGTGGTCACTGTGCCTTTGATTTTGTTGGCCATTCCTTCTGTGGTCATTGGCTACATGACCATCAACGGCATGTTGTACGGTGACTTCCTCAAGGACGCTATTTTTGTCGACGCTGACAAACACCATGCCATGAAGGAATTGGCTGCCGCATTCCATGGCCCCGTTGCCATGGCCATGCATGCCATTTCTACGGCGCCATTCTGGCTGGCGTTGGCTGGCGTGGTGGTGGCTTGGTACATGTACCTTGTCAATCCAGCAGTGCCTGCGGCCATTGGCCGTGCATTGCGTCCCTTGGTGGTCATCTTGGAAAACAAGTACTACATGGATTGGATCAACGAAAACATCTTGGCCCGTGGCGCGCGCGCTCTAGGCACAGGACTTTGGAAAGTCGGCGATCGCACCTTGATCGACGGATTGGTCGTGAATGGCTCTTGGAAATTGGTGGGCATGGTTTCAAACTGGACCCGCAAGTTGCAATCGGGCTTCTTGTACCACTACGCCTTGGTGATGATCTTGGGTATCTTTTTGCTCATGACGTATTTCGTCTGGCTCAACAAATAAGGAAGTAACAAAATGGGATTGTTGAGCCTTGCCATTTGGACGCCAATCGCGTTCGGCATTGTTTTATTGGCTTTGGGACGCGACGAGCAAGCTGGCACCGTTCGTTGGGTGGCGTTGGTGGGCGCGATTGTGAGCTTCTTGGTCACGCTGCCTTTGTACAGCGGCTTCAAGCTAGACACGGCTGCCATGCAGTTCGTCGAAAAAGCTTCTTGGATTGAACGCTTCAATGTGAACTATCACCTGGGTGTCGACGGCATTTCAGTGTGGTTTGTCATTCTGACTGCCTTCATCAACGTCATTGTGGTCATTGCTGGTTGGGAAGTCATTACTCGCAAAGTCAATCAGTACATGGCCGCCTTCTTAATCCTTTCTGGATTGATGATTGGTGTTTTTGCCGCCTTAGATGGTTTGCTGTTCTACGTCTTCTTTGAAGCGACGCTCATTCCCATGTACCTCATCATTGGTATTTGGGGTGGCCCTAACAAGATTTATGCGGCTTTCAAGTTCTTCTTGTACACGCTGTTGGGTTCACTGCTGACATTGATTGCGCTGATTTATTTGTACATCCAATCAGGTGGAAGTTTTGACATTGCGGCATGGCACAAATTGCCTTTGTCAGCCACGGCACAAAACTTTTTGTTCTTTGCATTCTTTGCGGCCTTTGCTGTCAAAGTTCCCATGTGGCCTGTTCACACATGGTTGCCCGATGTTCACGTTGAGGCGCCAACAGGCGGCTCTGCTGTGTTGGCGGCCATCATGTTGAAATTGGGTGCTTACGGCTTCTTGCGTTTCTCTATGCCGATTGCACCTGATGCTGCGCGAGAGTGGGCTACCTTCATGATTGTTCTGTCTTTGGTGGCCGTGGTCTATGTGGGACTGGTGGCCATGGTGCAACAGGACATGAAAAAACTCGTGGCTTATTCATCCGTAGCACACATGGGCTTTGTCACTTTAGGCTTCTTCATCTTCAACCCGCTGGGTGTATCTGGTGGCTTGGTACAAATGATTGCCCACGGTTTTGTGTCCGCTGCCATGTTCTTGTCCATCGGCGTGTTGTACGACCGTGTGCACTCTCGAGAAATTTCCAGCTATGGCGGCGTGGTCAACACCATGCCCAAGTTTGCAGCCTTTGCGTTGTTCTTCTCCATGGCCAATTGCGGCTTACCAGGCACTGCTGGTTTTGTCGGCGAATGGATGGTTATTTTGGGCGCTGTGAAGTTTGACTTTGTGGTGGGCCTCTTGGCTGCCTCTGCCCTCATCTTTGGTGCTGCATACACATTGTGGATGTTCAAGCGTGTGTACCTTGGCCCAGTCACCAACAACGATGTGAAAGAACTCACAGACATCAATGCACGTGAATTTACGGTCATGGCTTTGTTGGCCATTGCCGTGCTTTACATGGGCTTGTATCCCAAGCCATTCACCGATGTGATGGAAGTCTCTGTGGCCAATTTATTGCAGCATGTTGCTACAACCAAATTGCCTTGAACCCCATTGCGCAGCTGACACTTAAAGAATAGAGAGAATTGACATGATTGACTCAACCAGCTGGATGACGGTGTATCCAGAAATCGTGTTGCTGGTCATGGCCTGCGTGATTGCGCTGGTCGACCTGCTGGTCACAAGCCCTAAGCGCACTGTGACTTATGTTTTGACCTTGGTGTCTCTGGGTGGCGTTGCCTTGTTGCACGCTTTCTATGCAGATGCAGGTCATACCTTGTATGGCTTTGGCCGCTTGGTGGTGTCAGACCCCATGGGACATTGGCTCAAGTGTTTTGCCACCATCGCTGTCATGGTGACCTTGGTCTATGCGCGCCCTTATGCGGCCGATCGCGACATGTTGCGTGGCGGTGAAATTTTCAGCTTGTCTGTGTTTGCGCTGCTTGGCATGAGCGTCATGATTTCTGGACAAAACTTTTTGATTTTGTACTTGGGTCTTGAATTGCTCACATTGGCCAGCTATGCACTGGTGGCACTGCGCCGTGACAATATGCAAGCCACTGAAGCTGCCATGAAATATTTTGTGCTGGGCGCCATGGCTTCTGGCTTCTTGTTGTACGGCATGTCCATGTTGTACGGCGCAACTGGTTCTTTGGACTTGGCAACCGTGTTCAAAGTCATTGCCAGCGGTCAAGTCAAGCACCAAGTTTTGGTCTTTGGTTTGGTCTTCGTGGTCTCTGGTTTGGCCTTTAAATTGGGCGTGGTGCCTTTCCACATGTGGGTCCCTGACGTCTATCAAGGTGCGCCCACTGCCGCCACCCTCATGATTGCAGGTGCGCCTAAGTTTGCGGCCTTTGCCATCGTTATTCGCATGTTGGTTGAAGGCTTGTTGCCTTTGGCCATTGATTGGCAACAAATGTTGGCGTTGTTGGCCATTGCCTCCTTGCTGGTGGGTAACTTGGCGGCCATTGCGCAAACCAACCTCAAGCGCATGCTGGCTTACTCCACCATTGCACAAATGGGCTTTGTGCTCATTGGCTTGATGTCGGGCGTGGTCAATGGCAACGCCGCCATGGGCGCCAACGCCTATAGCTCTGCCATGTTCTACGTGGTGGGTTATGTGCTCACCACTTTGGCCACCTTCGGCATCATTCTGTTGTTGGCGCGTCAAGGCTTTGAGAGCGAAGAAATTACCGATTTGGCGGGTCTCAACAACCGCAGCCCTTTGTACGCTGGCGTCATGGCCATCTGCATGTTCTCATTGGCAGGTATCCCGCCCATGGTTGGTTTCTATGCCAAGTTGTCAGTTCTGCAGGCCTTGGTAGCTTCGGGGCAAACCGCTGACATTGCATTGGCTGTGTTTGCCGTTGCCATGTCATTGGTGGGTGCGTTTTATTACTTGCGCGTTGTCAAAGTCATGTACTTTGATGAGGCAGTTACAGCCACCACAGTTTCTGCCGCGGCCGATGTGCGCGTAGTGTTGTCACTGAATGGTTTGTTGGTCCTGGTTTTGGGCATTGTGCCCGGTGCATTGATGTCATTGTGCGCTCGCTCAGTGACCCAAATGTTGGCCAATTGAACATGAGCAATCAGGTGGATGCGCATCTGATTGAAACAAAGCTAAAGAGCCAAGCGCTCTTTAGCGGTCATTTTCTCCATGCGTTTCGCGATACCGTTGCTTTGCCGGATGGCTCACAGGCAACCCGTGAATATGTGACCCATCCCGGTGCCGTCATGATCATTGCCATGTTGGAAGAGCCTGACCAACCGCTGCGCTTGGTCATGGAGCGACAGTACCGCTACCCAGTTCAACAAGTCATGATTGAGTTTCCTGCGGGCAAACTTGATCCCCATGAATCGACGCTTCAATGTGCGCAGCGTGAGTTGTTTGAAGAAACAGGTTACCGCGCCCAGCAATGGGCCAAGGCAGGTGTTTTACATCCTGTTATTTCCTATTCCACCGAGTTCATTGAAGTTTGGTTTGCCAAAGATTTAACTTTAGGTGAGCGCAGTTTGGATGATGGCGAATTCTTGGAAGTGTTTTTACAAACACCAGAATCGCTGCAGCAAGATTGCTTGTATGGCAAAGTGACTGACGCCAAAACATTGACAGGCATGTTCTGGTTGCAAAATGTTTTGCAAGGCAATCACGCCTTGGAATGGCAGCGTGCACCATGAAAGTCTTGAACCTTCAATGCGCAAGCATGCATACCTTTGAGGGCTGGTTTGGCTCTGAAGAAGATTACCAATCTCAGCGCGAAAGAGGGTTGGTGGCGTGCCCAATGTGTGCCAATTCCGAGGTTCGCAAGTTGCCCTCTGCACCAAGATTGAACTTGGGCGCTGCAGAGCCTCGACCCAACAAATCAACGCCATCGGAAGAACCTGCGAGTGCGGCTGGCAGTTCAGTGACTTCAGCCAATGCACCCGCAGCACCTAATGCTGAAACGGTTGCATCAAGCCTTGCGCAGGTTCACCCAGAAGCAGCGGAGATGGTGCAAGAAGCTTGGATGAAGATGGTCAAGCATGTCATGGCGAATACCGAAGACGTTGGTCAAAACTTTGCCGAAGAAGCACGAAAAATGCATTACGGCGAGTCTGAAGAACGCAACATCCGAGGTCAAGCCTCTGTCGAGGAAACAAAAGACTTGCTCGACGAGGGCATCGAGGTCATGCCCTTGCCAGTGCCTGATGCACTCAAAGGTGGGCTTCAGTAACAGTCAATCAGCGCGTGCTGTACCAATCTTTGACTGCCGCCACATACCGCTGCACACCTTCGGCCACACTGGCCGCTTCCAATGCACCGTAAGACAAGCGCTGGTAATTGGCCTCATGAGTTTGTGTGAGCCCGAAGGCAAAACCTGGAATGCTCGCCACTTTGAACTTCTCTGTCATGGCGCGATTGAAGGCGATGGCCTCAGTACCTTGCGCTAATCCAGGCAATTTCATCAACACATAAAACGCGCCTTGCGTTTTGGGGAACTGCACCAAGTCGCCCAATGTTTCAAGGGTTTGGTAAACCGTTTGCCGTACTTGGCTCATGGCTTCTACTTTGGGAGCAACCCATGCCTTGCCTTTTTTCAAGGCTTCCAAAGCCAACAACTGTGAGGGCATCGGTGCGCAGATGAGGTTGGTATCTTGCACCTTGTTCATGGCATCGAACAAGCTGGCAGGGAAGACCACATACCCAACACGCCAGCTGGCCATGCCATAGTTTTTAGACATGGAATAAAACGACAGGGTGTGCTTCATGGCGCCAGGAATGCTGGCGGGGGAGAAGTGTTTGACGCCTTCATAGGTGAAGTATTCGTATGCTTCATCACTGAAGTGATAGAGGCCATGTTGGGCGCACAAGGTGTTGATGGCGCGAAGAGAAGCTTCCGAATAAACAGCCCCTGTGGGGTTGTTGGGTGACACCGTGATGATGGCGCGCGTCCGTGGCGTGATGGCCGCGGCCATGGCTTCCACATTCAGACTCCAGTCTTCATTAGAGGGGACTGGTACTGGCACACAGCCACACATGCGAATGGCCATTTCTTGATTGAAATAAAACGGCATGGGCAAAATAAATTCATCTCCAGGGTCAGCCACAGCAAGGACTGAATTTAAAAATGCCATGTTGCTGCCAGCTGTGACCATCAACAAAGCGTCTGAACCTAAATGAATTTGATTCTCTTGCGCCAGTTTGGTTTGAATGGCTTCGACCAAACCGGGGTGGCCGCTGACGCCCAAATATTTGTGCAAACTCCCGTCGCCCATCATGCTGGGCAGGGCTGCAATGGCTTCGCCTGGCGGGCCGTAATTGACCACACCTTGTCCTAAGGAAATGGTGCCTGGGTTGTTTCTGACCAAAGCTGCAATGGTGGGGATGATGGGGGTGTCGACCCCGTCCATGCGTAGTGAGTTAATTTGCATTTTGTAAACAAGTTGCGTTGAACGAAGGCTGAGTGGGCGCAGACAGGTCAAGTAACATTATGTCTTGCCATGAGCACCCCTGCTCAGACAGCGGAAAACGCAAACATGTCAAAAAAGACCTCCGCTTGTATTAAAGTCAGGAGATCATGAACAGTTTTGAAACTTGGGGATCCACTTTGTTGCCCAGCATTGAATTGCTGGCGACTTTGGCATTTGCTCTATCCGGAATTTTGGTGGCCGCTCGCAAACGCATGGATGTGGTGGGGGTCTGTGTGGTGGGATTTTTGGCGGCCTTTGGCGGTGGCACCCTGCGCGACATCTTGCTAGATCAACGGCCGTTTTTTTGGGTAGAAAATGAAATTGTTTTATGGGCCGTACTGGGACTGTGCATTTTGTCCATCACCTTTATGCGCCAAAGGCATTTTGAATTAACAGCCAAAACCATTCAATGGCCTGATACCTTGGGCTTGGGCTTGTTTACGGCCTCTGGGGTGGCCCAGTCCTTGGCGCTGGACTTGTCCCCCACAGTGGCCATTTTGATGGGCTTGATTACAGGTATTTTTGGGGGTGTGCTACGCGATATTGTTTGCAATGAAATTCCCGTGTCTTTCAGAGACCATCGACCATACGCGCTGTGTTCGGTGGCGGGTGGCGTCGTTTACATCATGCTTGAAGCACTTGAATCTGAGCCTTGGTTTTGCATGACGGTGTGCGCTTTGGTCACTGTCGTCTTGAGAGTGCTGTCCATTTGGAACAACTGGGTTTTGCCTGCTTGGCGCAAAGATTAAAGTCAACCCAGTGGTTTAACCCATGCGAACCAATTTTCCGGGTCGAGCCGAAGTGATCTCACCTTGGCGTTGCACTTGCACACCAGCAACCCAAGTGGCCACATAGCCCTCAGCTTTTTGCAGAAACCGTTTGCCACCTGCAGGCAGATCGCGTACCAATTGAGGTAAACCAACACTCAATTTTTGAGGGTCGATGGCGTTGACATCTGCGCGCATGCCGATGGCCAGTACGCCCCGGTCTTTGAGGCCCAAATAATGTGCATTTCGACGGGTCAGCATCTCTATGGCCGTTTCGAGCGGTAGGGCGTCTTTGTGACGACCTTGGACCCAATGCGTCAACATGAAGGTGGTGAAACTGGCATCGCACACAGTTCCCACGTGTGCGCCAGCATCGCTGAGACCACTCAAACTTCGGGGGTGAGCCAACATTTTGCGAACGGTATCTAAGTTGCCTTCGTTGTAATTGAAGATGGGGAAGTAAATCAAACCTTCACCATGACCTGCGCTCAAATGATCGTAAATGACTTCTAGGGGCGTGACACCTTTTTGTTTAGCGCGCACCAAGAAACTTTCCATGACCGAGGGTTCGTAATTCAAGTTGGCTTCGAGGGGAAACATGCGACCACTGATCATGTCTATTTTGGCCAGCAAGATGTCTACCAACGGGGGAATGGAGCTGCCATCCCCAGCGAGGCGCTCTGATTTTTCTGAAAGGATGCGTGCTTTTCTGGCGGGATCGCGGAGGGCTGCAGCACGTTCTGCCAAAGGCAAGTGCGCCACTTCTTTGTAAGAGGGAAATCCCATAAAGGGATGGAAGCTGGCATCGAGTCCATTCAGCACGCCAATGCCGCGCGCGCCTGTTTGCATGAAGAGGGGCAAGCCATTGGCCACTGCCTTTTCAACGCGCTCTTGGATGCGCAAATATTGTTCACCACCTGGATCTCTTTGCAGCCAGGTCAATGACAGTGATTTGCCGCTGGCTTTGGCAATGGCCTCAACCAAATCAAATTCATCATCAAATTCGGTGGGACCTTTTAACAAGTTGTAGTCACTCACCATTTGGATGACCCCGTGGGACAGACCATGGAAGGCCTGCGCCAAACCTGTCAGTTCCGCGTCGCTGGCCTCAGCAGCGGGAGTCTCTTTGCCTTCAGAAGTTCGGTGGTTGTCGCTGCGGCCTGTGCTAAAACCCGCTGCCCCCGCTTGAAGTGCTTCTCGAAGAAGAGTTCGCATTTGTTCAATGTCTTGGGCTGTGGCGGCTTCTTGCGCCAATGCACGCTCTTTCATGACGTACATGCGCAAAGGGTCGTGCGGTACTTGAACCAAAAAATCTAGGCTGTGTGGCTTCGCAGCCAATGCGTCCATGTACTGTGGAAAGCTTTCCCAATTCCAGACAATGCCTTCGTGCAATGCCGCACCAGGAATGTCTTCTACACCTTCCATGAGTTTGACCAGATCATCTTCAGTGCCTGGACGTTTCGGTGCAAAACCAACACCGCAATTGCCCATCACCACAGTGGTTACGCCATGGTAGATGCTGGGAGTGAAACATTCATCCCATGTGACTTGACCATCGTAGTGGGTGTGTAAATCAACAAAGCCGGGCGTGATCCAAAGGCCAGTGGCGTCAATGGTTTCTTTGGCGGGTTCGTTAATTTGACCGATGCGAGTGATCAGGCCACCTTGAATACCAAGGTCTGCGGAGAAAGGTTTTTGGCCAGTACCGTCGATCAGTGTGCCGTTTTTAATTAAGCAATCGAGCATCTTTTCTTCTCCACACATAGGCCAAACTCATGCCACTCACGATATGCCAAATTCCCCACAGGCTGGCCAAAGTCACCATGCCCAGGTCGCTGTTAAATTGAACCGCAATGATGCCCAGCGCCAAGCCGGAATTTTGCATGCCTCCTTCAATCATCACTGCACGGCGGTCGCGTTCGCTCACGCCCATCAAATGACTGGTCAACCAGCCAAAAAATAAGCCACTGGCGTTGTGTAAAACGACCAGCAGTAAAGTGGGCAGTAAGCCCAAGGTGAGCAATTGACGTTCTTTGATCAGCCCCGCCACAATGAAGAGCAGCAGCGCCACCAGAGAAAAATTGCCAAGAGGTTTTCTGATGCGTTCAGTGAATTCAGGAAAGCGATGAGAAGTCAACAAGCCTAAGCTGAGCGGCACCCCAAGGAGCAAAAATAAACTGATCCATATGCCCGAAGCGTCAATGGACAGCTCTTTCAGCCAAGAGGCCGTTTCTGGATTGGCAGCCATCATCCAACTGAAATTGAAAGGCGTGGCAAAGAGGGCAATGATGCTGGCCACGGCTGAGATGCTGACCGACAGCGCTGTATTGCCGCGCCCCATGTGGGTCACAACATTGCTGAGGCTTCCACCAGGGCACGCTGCGACCAAAATCATGGCGGCTTCAACGTTGGGGGGCAGATCTAGCCACAGTGTGGCAGCCCAGGTGGCCACGGGCAGCAAGATGAACTGGGGAATCAGCCCGCAAATAACAGCCTTGGGCGTTTGAGCAACACGTTTGAAGTCATCCAAGCGCAACTCGAGCGCTACTGAAAACACCATGGTTGCCAGGACCAAACTTAAAACGACCTGGGATGCATTCATGTTCAAGACCTTCTGGCAAGCGGCAAATTCAAGAGCAGATTTTGGGGTTTGATTTTTAAAAGATTGTGGGGGTCCATGGCCATGGCAAGGTACACCGGTTTACCGCTGACGTCTTGGCGCATGTCACTGGCGTTGTCAAAGTTGAGAACAAACAAACACAGCATGCGTCTTTGTCGATCTTCGTCAATGCTTTGACCGTTGTACAAATCATTCAGCATGCTACTGGCTTGCGCATCCAGACCTACATGCCATACCCAATGGGCGTCTTCAATTTCACGGGCCGTTGCGATGCGCACGCTGGCGCTGGTGAAATGAACAATCCAACGTTCAAGCACCCGACAAAACGCATCGATGAGGGCTTGGCCCAAGTTGAGGCAGGCCACCATGTCGAAGCGTTCGCTGCGTTCCCAATAGCTGTCTTCGTTGCTGTCTTGAATGACATCCAAATCGACACTGCGAAGCGGAATGCCGCCTTGCTTGAGCAATTCACCAATGCTGCCGAAGCCGCTTTCTAAAGCGTGGCGTTCGACAGTTTCATTGTCTGCGGCCATGACCGAGCCGTCTTCTAAGACAGAGATTTTTTGAGTTCTAAAAAGTAACTCTGCAGCCCGTGCCTCTAAGGGGGAGCAGTCGTCACCCAAAATGTGTTGCACCAACACTTGGGTGATTTGATTGACCAAGATGGGCGGGACATCAACCCCTTGTCCTTCAAACAAAGCCCAATAACTTTCTTCTAAAGTGGGCTTGGCCAAAATTCGGTTGCGAAACCGCAGCCAGACGGCCATGTTGTCTGCAGCATCTCGGTCAATCACAGCGGCCAGATCGTCAGCTTGAAGATCAAGGCGCGGATTTTCCAACAGGCGTTCGTGAATGCGAATTTCCTGTTGGCATGAACTTTCAATGGGCGCTAATTCGGGGCGCAGAAGCAATATTCGAAGAAAGTCGTCGGTGACAATGAGGTGCCCTCGGTGATCTTTCTTCAGTTGTAAATATCCCGCTTGTGGCCAAAGATTTTGCGCAGAATCACTCATCTGTTTTCAGATTCCTATTTCAAACAGGCTTCTTGCCGCGTGGAATGATGGCTGTGGTTTTTTGAACAGGACGCTCTGTGTCGACAGCAATTGTTTTAGGCGGTGATGTGTCCTTTTTGGGTTTCTTGGACTCTTTGTTTGACTTTTGTTGACCTTTGGCCATAGGGACACCTTGGGGTAGTTAAGCGCCCAGTTTACGCGAGGCACGATGGATGCCCTAGTCTCAAGGGCTACAGAAGTCAAATATTCAGGGTTTGTCAGGACAAATTTTTGACTTCCAACGAGGTGTTGAATCACCCCAGTTGCACGTCTACCCATTTCAAGGCATGTGCAAGGACATCTGGGCCATCTGCCGGCAACACGTTTCTGGCAGTCATGCTTCTGAGCCAGGTGAGTTGCCGCTTGGCCAATTGCCTTGTTGCAAACACACCGCGATCTCTCAGCTCAGCCATCGGCAGCGTGCCATCAAGTGCCTCCCAAGCTTGTCGGTAACCCACACACCGCATGGAAGGTAGGTCTATGCTTAAGTCACCGCGCGCACGCAATTGGATGACTTCTTCCAAAAATCCATGCTGCAGCATGTCGTCAAAGCGTTGCTCAATTCGCTGGTGTAACCAAGCCCGATTGCCAGGTTCTAGGCTGAGCATGGGCACATTGTGGAAATTGAGTGAAGTCATTTGATCTGTTTGATCAAATGATTCATGCAAGGCCTGTTTGGCGAGTGGTGTTTCGAGATTGCGCTGAAAACTCGACAGGGGTTTGCCAGAAATTCTAAAAACCTCCAGTGCGCGAGATATGCGCTGACTGTCTGCGGGTGCCAAACGTGCCGCAGTCACGGGGTCGACCTCATGAAGCTTTGCATGCATGGCAGGCCATCCCTGTGCCTCTGCTTCTGCCTGAATGTGCGCTCGGATGGCAGGATCGGCTGAAGGCATGTCGTTCAAACCATCGAACAAGGCTTTGAAGTACAACATGGTGCCACCCACCAACAATGGCACTTTGCCCCGACTCGATATGTCGTTCACGCAGGCCAAAGCGTCTTTCGCAAATTCAGCCGCACTGTAGGCGGACAATGGATCGCGAATGTCAATCAGGTGGTGCTTGACGGCTGCCAATTCTGCAGGGCTTGGTTTGGCCGTGCCAATGTCCATGTCTTTGTAAACCAAGGCAGAGTCAACGCTGATGATTTCAGCCCCCCCTCGATTTTGGAGGTGTGAGGCAATGGCCAAAGACAAACCAGTTTTGCCGCTGGCGGTAGGGCCTGCAATAGCGAGTGCACGCGGTTTCATGGGTTGGGGACGGCTGAAACTGAGGGTGACAAATCTACCGCTTTGGTACTTTGAACCAAGGGAATTCTGCGCACAGCAAAACTACCGATCAAAGCCAAGCAAGTTGACCACAACATCATGCCGTGGGCCATGGCCAAGAGGGGGTCGGTCATGTGGGTGCCAATCCAAGTGCCCATGCCAAATGCTACCAGCATCATGGTGAACCCATTCAATGCAGATGCAGTGCCTGCCATTTCAGGAAAGGGTGCAACGCATCCACTTTGGCCGCAGGGTTGGTGGACGCCATGTGCCAATAAATAAAGGTTGACTGGCGCCATGACAGCCCAAGCGCCAAACCATGCCTTGCCGGGTCCTACATAGGCCACAAAAATTAACAGCAAGCCAGCTGACAAGCTCACAAAACCAGCCATGAACACGCAAGTTTGGACACTGATGCGCAACAACAACCAACGGCAGATGAAGGTGCCCAAGATGTAGGACGCAGACATTGAAATCATCAACAGACCATAGACTGTTTGACTTAAGCCCATGCTTTGTGTGAATACAAAGGAGGAGGTTGCTAAGAAGGTAAAGAGCCCCGCAAAAGAGACCGTTGACAATGCGCTGTAGGCCTGAAAAGTACGGTTGCGAAAGATATGTTGTGCAGCGGACCACAAAGACTTGAGCTGCAACGCTTGGGAGTTGCGTTTCAACAAACTCTCGTCAAAATAAAAGTAAATCAGCGTGCCCGTCATGAGGGCAAACAAAAACAAACTGCTAAGAGCCCAACGCCATCCGAGCGCTTCAGTCAAAAAGCCACCCACGGGCACGCAGGTGCAAGCAATCAGACCCAAACCAGAAAGAGCTTGCGACATCACCTTGGCACCTTGGACGGGTTCGTACAGATCTCTGATGATTGCGCGCGCTGCCATAACGCAAGCCCCCATGGCCACACCTTGGAAGGTGCGGGCCGCTATCAGGGTCTCTATGCCTGGCGAGAGTGCGCAAGCAATGGCAGAGAGGGCATACACCGCGATGCCGCCCAACAAAACGGGCCGGCGTCCCCACTTGTCCGACAAGGGCCCCCAAAACAATTGTGAAATACCAAAGGCCAACAGCATGGCTGTGAGCGTCAGTTGTGCTTGCACCATGCTGGCCCCAAAGCTTTGGGTCAAGATGGGCAGGGCGGGTAAATACAAGTCAGTCGTGATGGGCTGCAAGCCCAGTAAGAGGGCCAAAAGCAGCACGGTCATCCCTTGACTGCGCGGGCTTGTTAGTGCCTTTTCAGCCATCAACGTCCACGCAAAAACAAAACGTCCAATTCACGCATGCTGACTTGACGCCATGTGGGCCGTCCATGGTTGCACTGATCGGAGCGCTCGGTGGCTTCCATTTGGCGTAACAGGGCGTTCATTTCATCCAAAGTGAGTTTGCGATTGGCTCGCACAGCACCATGGCAAGCCATGGTGGCCAAAATTTCATTTTGAGCACGTTGAACCACAGTGGCGGCATCGTGTTGGGCCAATTCTGCCAATACACTGCGGGCCAATTCGACAGCATCACCTTGTGCCAATGAAATAGGGACCGCACGAACCGCCAAAGTTTTGGCGGACAAGGCAGACACTTCCAGCCCCAATTGCTGAAGCACTTCGGTGAAGTTTTCAGCGGTGCTAATTTCTTGCGGCGTGGCTGCAAACGAAGCCGGAATTAAAAGGGGCTGGCTGCTAATTTGTGTGGTGTCGAGTTGCTGTTTGAGTCGTTCATAAACAATCCTTTCGTGGGCAGCGTGCATGTCCACCACAATGAGGCCTTGGCTGTTTTCTGCCAAGATGTAGACGCCTTGGAGTTGGGCAATGGCTCTGCCCAAAGGCCAGTCTTGTTCAGACGTGGACAGTGGCGCATTGGATGCCACCGGGACGGTTTTTAAAAAATTTGGCGCAGGCTCTTCAACTTGTTGGCCATTGCCCCACAGTGCTTTGAGTTCTGCCAAAGCTTTGGCGGGATCTTCAGTTGTTCGGTCGGCACCAAAGGCCATGCCGCGCTGGGACCAGGTGTTGGATCCTGGCGGTGCGCTTGGCGATGGCGCTAAAAAAGAGCGGTCTGTGTTGGCTTGGTTTTGAGGTGAAGCGAAGTCGTTGGCTGACAAAAGTTGAGCACGAGGTACGGCCAAAGCACGCTCAATGGCGTGTCGCATGGCTTGGTGAACCTCACGGCTGTCACGAAAGCGAACTTCAATTTTGGTGGGGTGCACATTCACATCAACCCGTGTGGGGTCCATTTGCACATACAACACATAGACGGGCTGACGCTGGCCGTGCAGGACATCTTCGTAGGCACTGCGAGCGCCATGTGTGATGACTTTGTCGCGCACAAATCGACCGTTGACATAGGCAAATTGTTGGTCAGCCCGAGCACGTGCCGCATCTGGGGTGCCCGCTCGACCGCGAACGTGAACAGGACCGGCTCTGAAATCAATGTTGACAGATGACGCCACAAAATCTTCGCCCAACACATCGGCCAAGCGCTGGTTCCAACCAGTTTCACCAGGGTGGCTGCGCCACTGCTCGACAATTTTGCCTTCGTGCCAAATGGCAAAGCTGACCTCTGAGCGAACCAAGGCATGTCGTCGAACGGCTTCAATGCAATGCGCCAATTCGGTATTTTCTGACTTTAAAAAATGTCGTCGAGCAGGTGTCGAAAAAAATAACTCTTTCACTTCGACGGTGGTGCCGGCGGCCCGTGCCGCAGGCCGCACTTCACCGGTTTGGCCGTCAAGTAAGAAGGCTGTTGCAGCACCTTCGGGGCGTGACAGCACGCTCATCTCCGAAACAGAATTGATCGCAGCCAAGGCTTCGCCACGAAAGCCCATGGTGGCCACTGACTCTAAATCTTCAAGGCTGTTAATTTTGCTGGTGGCATGACGCTTCAAAGCCACGGGTAATTCTTCCGAGGGAATGCCGCAACCATCATCCTCGACCGAAATCAGGCGAATGCCGCCACCCAAAAGCCGCAAGGTGATGTGGCGTGCGCCGGCATCCAGCGCGTTGTCTACCAATTCACGAACCACTGAGGCCGGCCGCTCAATCACCTCGCCTGCCGCGATTTGGCTGATCAGTACATCGGGCAATTCACGAATGGTTCGGCGGGTTTGAATCTGATTCATCCTTAAATTGTAGGTGTTCCCAAAGGCGGGGATAATTGGGGGATGGATTCTTTGCTTCAACTCATGGATTTTGTTCTTCACGTCGACCGCTATTTGAAGGTGTTTGTGGAGAATTACGGCATGTGGGTATATGCCTTGCTGTTTTTGATCATTTTTGTTGAAACCGGCTTGGTTGTCATGCCATTCTTACCGGGTGATTCCTTGCTCTTTGTCGTGGGCACCTTGTGCGGTACGGGCTTGTTAGACCTGCCAACGGTCATGGTTTTGCTGCTGGTGGCCGCGATTGCTGGCGATCAGGTCAATTATCGAATCGGTCGATTTTTTGGGCCCAAGGTTTTTCAGTGGGAAAACTCACGGTTTTTCAACCGAGCAGCTTTTGACAAGGCCCACAACTTTTATGAAACCTATGGCGGCATCACCATTGTGCTGGCCAGGTTCATGCCCTTCATTCGCACATTTGTCCCCTTTGTGGCCGGTGTGGCGGCCATGACGCCCTCACGATTTGTCGCCTACAACGTGTTGGGTGCCATCATTTGGGTTTGCGGTCTCACAACAGCGGGTTACCTGTTTGGCGAAACCGCCTTTGTGCAAGCGCACCTCAGTGAAATCATTTGGGCCATGATTTTCGTACCCGGTTTGATCGCACTTTTTGGCATTTGGCGTGCGCGTCAAACGTAAAATTTGGGCATGACATTGAACACGCAACAAAGTTATCAGCCAAGCACCGCACCTCGGGTGGTCACGGCAGGCGAAGCCCTGATTGATTTGGTCTCACAAGCTGATGGCAATTTCCAGCCATGTCTAGGCGGCGCAGTGTTCAATTTGTCGCGCGCCTTGGCCAGACAAAACGTACCTACCTTGTATCAAAACCCCTTGTCCAGCGATCGATTTGGACGACAACTGGCGAAAGCCTTGGAAGTTGAGGGTGTGCAACTGGCCCAACCGCAAGCCATCCCACAGCCCACGTCATTGGCCGTGGTGGCTTTGAATGCTGAAGGGCATCCCGACTATGCCTTTTACCGCGATGGCGTGGCTGATCGGCAAGTCACGGCCGATGCCATGAATGCCGTCTGCCAGAACCAAACTCAATTGCAAATTGCTTGTACAGGCTGTTTGGCCCTTGACCCCGCAGACTCAGCGCATTACTTGCCTTGGCTCAAAGCACAAAAAACAGCGGGTCGATGGATAGTGGTGGATGTGAATTTGCGTCCTTCGGTCATGCCCGACTTGGTTCAGTACCGTGCGCATGTTTTGGCCATGGCGCAATGGGCTGATGTATTGAAAGCCAGTGACGAAGACTTGGCGCATTTGCAATTGCCGGGCGCAACACCCATGGACCAAGCCATGCACCTCATGCAACTTGGTGCTGCCCAGTGGATGGCCTTGACATTGGGTGCTGAAGGTGCTCGACTCTTAGTTCGCCAGGGGGACGTCATCAAAGTGCTGTCCGCACGCGAGTCGGCTCCTGTCAAAGTGGTGGACACCGTGGGTGCTGGCGATAGCTTTCTAGCTGGTTTATTGGCCTGTGCAATGCACCATGCAGACAATTCAGCCAATGCTTCCACTTTAAAGTCATGGGCTGTCGAAGCCTCAGACGAAACCTTGAAAGATGTGTTGTGTCACGCACTGGCCAGCGCGACTTTGGTGGTGATGCGCCGCGGTTGCGATCCTGCGCGTTGGGAAGAAGTTCGCGCCAGGGTCACAGGCTTTCCTGCCTTGTCCTCTTGACTGAATCAGGTTGAACGTTTGCGCGCAAGGGGTGGATTGCGTTCAAAGTATTTTTGCAAGCCTTTGACCAACGCATCTGCCATGCTGTTTTGATAATTCGGATCGGACAGTTTGGCTTCCTCATCGGGGTTGCTGATGAAAGCAGTTTCAACCAATACACTGGGAATGTCAGGTGCCTTTAAAACAGCAAATCCTGCTTGCTCGACTTTGGGTTTATGGAGTCTACCGACGCTGCCAATCTCTCTGAGAATGGCGCTGCCTAAGTTCAAACTGTCCTTGATTTGAGCGGACGTGCTCATGTCCAGCAATGCTTGCTGGAGTTGTGAATCTTTCACGCCGAAGTTCATGCCCCCAATCAAGTCGGCCTTGTTCTCTTGTTGGGCCATCCACCGGGCGGCACTGCTTGACGCGGCGCCATGGCTCAGTGCAAATACACTAGCGCCTTTTGCGCTTGGCGTGAAGAAGGCATCAGCGTGCACACTGACAAACAAATCGGCTTGGACCTTTCGCGCTTTTTGCACGCGTACATGGAGTGGCACAAAGTAATCGGCATCGCGCGTTAGAAAGGCGCGCATGGGACTGCCTTTAACAGTGGTGACATTGATGCGATCGCGCAGTTTCATGGCAATCTGCAAGACCACATCTTTCTCTTTGGTACCGTTTGGGCCGATGGCGCCAGGATCTTCGCCGCCATGGCCTGCGTCAATGGCCACCACAATCAAGCGGTCGGTCACAGGGGTTGCGGTAGAGGCGGGTGGCGCAGGGGACGTGTTCTGACCGATGGCCGGCGTTTGGGGCGTTGAAGCGCTGCCAGAATTTGTAGCGCCCATGGCATTGCCCGAACCTGAATTGGCCTGCTTGTTCAGCCAGTCGCTCAGGGGGTCGTTGCTTTGAGTTCTTTCTGCAATCCAGCTCTCAAGTGGATCGACGGGTACCGTGGGATACAGGTCGAGGACCAATCGGTGTTTGTAGTCGCCAACGGGCGTCAGTGCAAATACTTGAGGCTGCACGGCTTGTTTCAAATCAAACACCATGCGCACCACGCCAGGACTATTTTGTGCAACACGCACGCCGGTGATATTGGGATCGTCGGGTTTGATTTTGCCAACCCATTCCTTGATGGAAGGGTTGAGTTCCAAGCCTTCAATGTCGATGGCCAGACGCGGAGGCGAGGGCACAAAAGTGTATTTTGTTTTCAGGGCAACGTCGGACTCTAGCGTGACGCGCGTGTAGTCTCTGGCGGGCCAAACACGTACAGCCAGCAAGCTTGCGCCTTTCGCGATATCTGCCCAACCTAAGACCAAGGCTAGGCCAGAAGCTTTGAGCCAATCACGTCGCTGTAGGGGCATGGTTAGTGTGAGTCTAGCGTTAGGGCGTTTAACCAAGGCTAGACCTTGACGCTGGCATGGCCATCATCAAAGCTTGGAGGATCTGCTGGCCTTGTTGTGTGCATGCCATGGCGTTGACTTGGCGAGCTTCGTGTTCGTTCACTGTCAGTGTGAGTTGAAGATCGGGTAGGGGCAACATGCCTTGCGCTTGATTCGGCCATTCGGCAATTTTCAAGCCAGTGCTGGCAAACAAATCTCGAAACCCAGCTTCTTCAAACTCCTCTGGATCGTTAAAGCGGTAGAAATCGAAATGCCAAATGGCCAAAGCTTGTTGCCCAAGAGGATGTCTGCCTTCATGGGGTTCAACGACAGCGTAAGTGGGGCTTTTGATGCGGCCTTGTACGCCCAAGGCTTGCAACAAATAGCGCACGAAGGTGGTTTTGCCAGCGCCCAAATCACCTATCAATTCGATGTAAGCGTTTTGCAAAGGTGCGAGCTGCGCCAAGGCTTGCGCAAAACCGCGCGTGGCAGATTCATCGGGCCAAAGCCATTGTGCTGTGACATCCTGCTGAGGAGTTTCTACAATCGCTGGGTGAACACCGCTCATCAATCTCTTTCAAGTGCAATGCCATTGGGCCAGTTGGACCCTTCGGCTTTGTGGTCCGAGCTGCAAACTGCGGCTCGGGAACTGGGATTTTCTCAAATTGGCGTGACAGGTGTGAATTTGTCCGAAGCCGAGCCGGGTTTAGAGGCTTGGCTGGCGGCGGGTTTTCACGGCAGCATGAACTATATGGCAAGCCACGGCCTAAAGCGCGCCCGGCCCGCAGAATTGGTCCCTGGCACGGTCAGTGTCATCACGGTTCGGATGGACTATTTGCCTGGCAATGTGCAGAACTTGACGGCAGATACTGCTTGGCAAGAACTGAAGCAGCCTCAAAAGGGGGTGGTGTCTGTGTATGCCCGCGGTCGCGACTATCACAAGGTTTTGCGCAGCCGATTGCAAAAACTCCAAGACCGCATGGCCCAGTTACTAGGGCCCTTTGGTCATCGCGTGTTCACTGACTCTGCCCCTGTCATGGAGGCGGAATTGGCCGTGCGAAGCGGTCAAGGCTGGCGCGGTAAGAACACCTTGGTTCTGCAAAGAGACGCAGGCTCATTTTTCTTTTTGGGTGAACTTTTCGTGGACTTGGCATTGCCATTCACTGAGGCTGTATCAGATCACTGTGGCTCATGCACTGCATGCTTGGATGTCTGTCCTACCCAAGCCATTGTGGCGCCTTACCAGCTGGATGCCCGGCGTTGTATCTCTTACCTCACGATAGAACATGCAGGGACCATTCCTTTGGAGTTTAGGTCACTCATTGGCAATCGAATCTATGGCTGCGATGATTGTCAATGGATCTGCCCCTGGAACAAGTTCGCACAGCGAAGTCCCTTGCCAGACTTTGCAGCACGCGATGGCTTTGTATCGCCTTCTTTGGTCGACTTGTTGAGTTGGGATGAAGCCACCTTTTTGCGCATGACAGAAGGCAGTGCCATTCGGCGGATCGGACATACACGATGGTTGCGAAATGTAGCCCTCGCAGCTGGCAATGCTTTAGCGAACTCGGCCCATCTTTCTGTGTCCGAAAAGCAGGCCCTGGTTCAAGGCCTAAAACTGTGGGAAGGTCATTCCGACCCTGTGGTGCAAGAGCAAGTTGTCTGGTCTTTGGCGCAAGGCGTTTGAAGACGTTTAAAACTGCAAGTTGCGCAAAACGCCTAGGGCAAAGGGCAAACTGACCATGCCCAACAAAGTTGAAAGTGTGACCAATCCAGCCACATAGGGACCGTTGTAGCCCATGCGGGCGGCCAACACATAGCAAGTTGAGGCTGTGGGCAAGCCAGAAAAAATCAGCAATACAGTCGTTTGCAAGGGATTCAACTCAAAGAGTTTCGCCAGTCCCCAGGCTAGGCATGGCAGCACCAAGTGCTTGAGCATGAGTACCAATCCGCCTAGCAACTTGCCTTGTCGCAATGTTTTGAGTTCCATGCCAGCCCCGGCAGACATCAAGCCCAAGGCCAAAGAAGCCGCGCCAATGCGTGAGAGTGTTGGGTCCATGAAGCCTGGAACTCGAAGCCCCAATAAATTGAAAGCCAGACCACTGGTTGTGGCCAAAATGAGGGGGTTGCGAATGAGCTCTCTGACGAATCCGTTTTCACCATGGCGGGCCATGGGCCAGACGGCGCCGACGTTGAACATGGGCACGCAAAAACCAATCAGCACAGAAATCAGCAGAAGTCCTTCAGACCCAGCCAATCGCTCGACCAAAGCCAAGGCAATAAAGGAATTGAATCGAAAGCCAATTTGGGCGCTGGCCGCATGGTCTCGGCGGTCTAAACGCCGTCCTATCCATGGCCAATAGGGCAAGGTGTATGACAGCAATATCGCTGTGAAACCCATGCCAACGCCTGCCATTAAGAAGCTCGAAGTGGCCTGAATATCCAAGGGGCTTTTCACGATGGAGTGAAACAGCAAAACTGGGAATAAAAAATAATAGACCAAGAATTCGACCTGTTGCCAAACAGGGCGGTTCAGTCCTGTGTAGCGGCACAAAAAATAACCGCACAGGATCAGGGCGAAGTCGGGTAAAAGCAGTTGGGCAAAATTCACCCCATAAGCATAACGGCAGTCTCAGCTGTTTCCGGCTTCTAAGTTGTGGCGATAATGCTTATGATGTTGGTCAGTTGATATTAGAGGAGTTGAAATGAACCGTCGTACAAGTTGGGTAGCCGCGGCTGCTTTATTGGCCATCAGCGCCAGTGGTACAGTTTTGGCGCAAGCCTATCCCAATAAAGTGATTCGCTTGCAGGTGCCCTTTGCACCAGGCGGCACCACAGACATTGTGGCCCGCGTCATTGCAGAGCCCCTGGGCAAAGCCCTGGGTCAGTCTGTCATTGTGGAGAACAAAGCGGGCGGCGGCGGCGTCGTGGGCGCGACAGAAACTGTACGCGCGACCCCTGATGGTTATTCCTTGGGCATGGCCACTGTCTCAACCACAGCAGCAAATCCTGCCATCAACCCCAAGAACCCTTACAACCCCATCACCGACTTCACCCCCATCATCAACATTGCAGCGACGCCCAATGTGATTGCGGTGCACCCCAGTTTTCCAGCGCGCAATTACAAAGATTTTGTCGCTGAGTTGAAGAAAAATCCTGGCAAATATTCCTATGCGTCATCAGGCACAGGTGGCATTGGCCATCTTCAAACTGAGCTGTGGAAAAGTTTGGCTGGCGTTTTCATTACGCACATTCCTTATCGGGGTGCTGGCCCAGCCCTGAACGACACAGTTGCAGGACAAGTCCCTATTATTTTTGACAACATGCCTTCCGCATTGCCCTTCATTCAAACAGGCAAATTGATTCCCATCGTGGTTGCGGCACCGCAGCGCATGTCGCAATTGCCTCAAGTGCCTACTTTCAAAGAAGTGGGTTTGGAGCCAGTCAATCGCATGGCCTATTACGGCATTTTGGGACCCAAGAATTTGCCCAAAGAAGTGGTCGACAAAGTGAGCAATGGCGTGAAGAAAGCATTGGAAGATCCTGCTGTCCGCAAGCGCATTGAGGACACAGGTTCGCTGATCATTGCCAATACCCCAGATCAGTTTGCTGCACAAATCAAGGCTGAGTTTGATGTCTACAAAAAAGTGGTGGACTCTCAAGGCCTCAAATTGGATTGATGTCAGAAAACAACCAAGCCGCCATCGACCGCTTTGTTGATGCGGTTTGGTTAGAAGATGGTTTGTCGGCCAATACGTTGGCCGCTTACCAACGAGACCTCACTGCCCTGGCGCAGTGGTTACAGCAGAATGCGGCCATTGCTTTGGATGCCGTGCAAGAGTCTCATTTGCAAGCTTATTTTGCTGCGCGCCACAGTCTCTCCAAAGCCACTTCGGCCAACCGTCGCCTCACAGTTTTCAAGCGTTATTACCGCTGGGCATTGAGAGAGCGCATTGTTCAGGTCGACCCCACCCTCAGAATGTTGGCCGCCAAGCAAGCACTGAGAGTGCCCAAAACATTGTCTGAAGATCAAGTGGACGCGCTACTGTCAGCACCCGACATCAACACCGAATTGGGCCTGCGCGATAAAGCCATGCTCGAACTCCTATACGCCAGTGGTCTGCGTGTGTCTGAATTGGTCAAGTTGAAAACACTGCATGTTTCCTTGAACGAAGGCGTTCTGCGGATCATGGGCAAGGGCAGCAAAGAGCGTCTGGTACCTTTTGGCGACATGGCCCGCGACAGTTTGCTCAGTTACATGCAAAACGCACGCAGTACGTTGCTGGGTGCCAAACAAACAGATGATTTGTTTGTGACTGCCAGCGGTCCCAAGGCCGGCACGGCCATGTCGCGAATCATGTTTTGGTCTTTGATCAAAAAATACGCCATCTTGGCGGGCATTACTGCCCCCTTGTCACCGCACACATTGCGCCACGCCTTTGCAACGCATTTGCTCAACCATGGTGCCGACCTCAGGTCGGTGCAAGTGCTGCTGGGACACGCCGATATTTCTACCACCACCATTTACACGCATGTGGCTAGAGAGCGTTTGAAGAACTTACACGCTCAGCATCATCCGCGTGGATGAGAGACGCAAGAATGACGAGTCATTTAAAAATGAATTGAAATGGCGTCGATCACTTTGTATTGATCGTCAACGATGGGCATCCAACGCCATTTGTCAAAGGTTGTGCATGGATGAGATATACCGCTTCCCACAATTTGGCCGACAAATGGCTTTTCTTCTTGAGGTGCCAGCGCATCAAAATGCAAATAGGCATGTTGATCATTCAATGCCGTGATGTGCCAATGCGCCGGAACTGAGCGTGTGCTGATCTCCCCAAGACCTGCTCGCCAAAGGGGCACCGGCAGGTCCAGGTCAAACGAAACATCTCGCTTACCCATCGACAGCAGCGCTAAACCAGGTTCGGGACATGACTGAACACTGCTAAGCACTTCCAATGCTGGCTTCAATGTTTCACGCAACTGCAAGCGCTCTGCCACACAAGTCAGCATTTTTTTGTAATGCACATGATCATGGGTGAGGTAGCAACCTGAACGCATGATGCCGCGAGCAGGTCGATTGAGCAAAGGCATGAGCCTGTCTGCCACCAAATCAAAGATGGCGGAGCCACCCGCAGTGAGCAGGATTTCATCGGACTCAAACAAATTTTCTAACACGCAGGCCTCGGCAAAATTTTGGACACGGGTCATGAGTGCCGCCACCGCCATTTGATCGTGGTCGTGGCTGCAGGTGGCCAAAGCGCCTTCATAGCATTCAATGCCACACAAAGAGAGGCCCGCTGTCGCTTTGATTCTGCGTGCCAATCCCAAAGCCTGTTCAGCCTCGCGACAGCCGGTTCTCTTGCCTTCGATTCCCAATTCAATGAGAACCGTTAAGGGCAGTTGAGATGCACTGCGGATGCGCCAAGTGTCGATGGCATCCAGCTGAGCCATGCTGTCGACCAAAAAATAGACCGTGACCTTGGGATGTTCTTGCAGGAGGGCGGCCAGTGCTTCTAGGTCGGCGTGTTGAAACACCTGATTGGCAATGATGATGCGGTTGACGCCGTGCCGAATTCCCAAACCTGCTTGAAAGACATTTGCAAAACTGATGCCCCACGCCCCAGCTTTCAATTGCATTTGAAAGAGTTCTGGCGACATGGTTGTTTTGCCATGGGGTGCAATGTCTAAATTTTTAGATTTGCAAAAACGCTGCATCCAGTCGAGGTTGTGCGCCAGTGCTGACTGTTTCAGGACCGCCAAGGGCAAAGACAAATTTCCTTCAAGCAGGGCCCATCCCTGATGGCCCACGCGTGTGAGATCAATGGGCTTGAAGTGCCCCGGAAATCCTTTGTAAGTGGCGTCGATCTGAATCAAGATTAAAGGCCATTGGCTGCCAAATAACGAAGCTCTTCGTCATCAAAACCCGCCAAGCGTCTAGCTTCTAGGTTGTAGGGTGATTTGAGTTTGGGTGCGTCGTATTGTTGAATCAATTCACGATAAGTGGCAATAGGATCTAGCCCGCGTTCAAGGCAAACATGGCGATACCAACGATTGCCTGCAGCCACATGCCCAATTTCATCCTCAAGAATAATGTCCAAAATGCGGCCAGCAGTTAAATCGCCGGCACTGATCAATTTGTTCTTAACCCCAGGCGAGGCATCCAAACCACGCGCTTCCATGGTTCTAGGGACCAGGCCAATGCGGGCCAATATGTCGACTTTGGTGCGTTCTGCCATGTCCCACAATGAATTGTGCGCATGAAAACACCCATAGTCATAACCGATGCCCACGAGGTGCTTTTGAAGTAGTAAAAAGTGCTTGGCTTCCTCTTGGGCGATTTGCACCCAGTCTCGGTAAAAGGCTTCTGGCATGCCAGGAAAGCGCCAGACGACATCCAACGCCAAATCAATGGCATTGAGCTCAATGTGTGCAACGGCATGCAACAGCAGAGCGCGACCTTCGGCCGTGTTCAAGGGCTTGGCTTTGAGACTGGTATGAGAGACCAGCAAGGGGTGCGCAGGGCGGCCCGGAATGCCCCCAGGATCGGGCAAAACGGCTTGGCAATTGACGGGTAAATGGGCGTTGAGGGCCAAGGTCAATTCGGCTTTTTGGACCGCATTTTGCGCAAGGAGTGGGCCTAAGACGGCTTCTCGAAGGTCCAAAGAAGAGGGGGGCGTTTCAGCGCGAGACATGCCCTATTCTAGAGCGCCTAAAATGGCGTCTTTGTGTCCAGCAAATAAGGACTGACATGGCAATCTATTCATTGAATGACAAACAACCTGTGATGGCCGAAGGCGCATGGGTGGCAGACAGCGCACAAGTGATGGGCGCGGTCAACTTGGGTGTGAATGCCAGTGTCTGGTTTGGCACCGTGATTCGCGGCGATACCGAAAACATTGTCATTGGGGAAGGCTCCAACATTCAAGACGGCAGCGTATTGCACGCCGATGTGGGCAAGCCTTTGACAGTGGGTCGACATGTCACGGTGGGTCACCAAGTCATGTTGCATGGGTGCACCATCGGTGATGAATCGCTCATTGGCATTGGCGCTATTGTGCTCAACGGTGCCAAGATTGGTAAAAATTGTTTGGTGGGTGCGGGTTCCTTGGTCACAGAAGGCAAGGAATTTCCAGATGGTTCGATGATCATGGGATCGCCTGCCAAAGTGGTGCGTGAGTTGTCGCCTGAACAAATTGAAGGCATTCGCACGTCTGCCAAAAACTATGTTTTGAACGCCAAGCGTTTCCAATCGGGTTTGAAAAAAATTGTCTGAACTTCATAAATTTTTGTTTGACGGCTTGCCGGTCAGAGGTGCCATTGTTCGTTTAACCGATGCTTGGCAAGAAATTCTCAAGCGCCGAGCTGCCAATAACGAAACGGGCGCCTACCCACTGCCTGTGACGGCGCTTTTGGGTCAAATGTCTGCTGCTGCTGTGCTCATGCAAGCCAACATCAAATTCAATGGTTCTTTGGTGTTGCAGGTTTTTGGTGATGGGCCTGTCAAGTTGGCGGTTGTCGAAGTGCAACCCGACTTTGGTGTCCGTGCCACGGCCAGTTTGCAGGGCACAGTTGAATCAGATGCCAGCCTGAGTCAAATGGTCAACCAATTCAACGAAGGCCGTTGCGCCATCACCTTAGACCCTTTGGACAGATTGCCGGGTCAGCAGCCTTATCAAGGCGTGGTGCCCTTGTTTGGTGATCGCAAAGAAAAGCTTGAAAAAATCAGTGAGGTTCTCGAGCACTACATGCTTCAGTCAGAACAACTCGACACCACCTTGGTTTTGGCTGCCAACATGGAGGTGGCAGCAGGTATATTGATCCAGCGCTTGCCTCTGGAAGGCGTAGGTAATCTGAGCGGAAAGTATGACGCGGTGGAGCGTGAGGCGGCCTTGGGTCAAAGCGAAGACTACAACCGCATTTCTATTTTGACCAAAAGCTTGAAGGCGGAAGAGTTGCTGGGTCTGGACATTGAAACGGTGTTGCACCGTTTGTTTTGGGAAGAGCCTTTGCTGCGTTTTGAGCCCTTAGTGGGAGAGACGGGCCCACGCTTTCATTGCAGTTGCAGTCGCGAGCGCGTTGGCCGCATGATCAAAGGCTTGGGCGTGGCAGAAGTTGAGAGCATTTTGTCAGAGCGAGAATCTGTGGAGGTGGGTTGTGAGTTTTGCGGCAAGCAATATCACTTCGATCCGGTGGATGCCGCCAGCTTGTTCACCCAGCCTGAAGCAACACCGCCTACAGGCCCTTCAGTTCATTGAGTGAGTTCATTTCAGCAATTGGCTGAACAACTTGTGTTCGCAGTCTGCGTCGCTGCACAAATCGCAGCGCCAGACCATTTTTCCTTGGTTCAGACCGTATTGATTCACATCCCTTTGTGACTGAATAGCCTGAATCGATGCCAAGTTTTTGCCCAACTCAGGACTCAATCCATGCAAGCCATTTTGAATGGCCATCAAGGCCGCAGACAAGCGAGCGTCTGATTGACCATAGATCACTTTGAAGGGCAGTCCCGCACTTTGCAAGGCCTGGCGCAGCAGTGAATCAACGGGTTCACGAACATGGGCCCCATCTCTTTGCAGACCATCTGCAATCCATTCAAGGTCGAGACCCATGACCAATGTGATGTCAAATGAAGCTTGTTCAAGCAAGGCTTGTGCGTAGAGCGACTTGTCTTTAAAAATAAAGTCGCTGTAAATCGCAGTCATCAAGGGGCTGGTGTCTGCAATGACCCAACCATGGTCAATGGAAAAAATTCGCTGAGCATGTTGTTGCGCAATTTCTAACTGCTCATGCGCCAAGGGCGTTCTGTTATGTGCTTCACACCACTCGCGAAGTGTTTCGGGCACCACATTGACTTGTAAGCCGAGTGATTGAAGTGCTTCGGCAATGCCCCAACTCAGTTGGGTTTTGCCAGTGCTTTCTGCACCGAGCATTGCAATGCGAACTGGCTTATCGCTCATGCCAAGCGCTCATGTTGAAGTTGTTTTTGCCATGCCTTGAGACCTACATAGCTGAGCACCGCAAAGATGAGGTACAGAACGGCCGTCAACCACAGAGATTTCACCAACATCAGACCAATGGTGAGTAAATTCACGACCAACCACACCCACCAATTTTCCAGTTTCTTTTTGGCCAATAAGTACTGTGCCAACAAACTCAGGGTGGTGACCAACGCATCCCACACTGCAACTTGGCTGTCAGTGAATCGGTACAAGAAAAAAGTCAAAGCAGGCCAAGCCAGCATGGCAGTCAAGAGGGCTTTTTGACGCTCAGAGGGCAAGAGGCGCGAGATTTTCAGGGGGGCAGGCGCTTCAGGGTCATGGGCTTGGGCTAGGTCTGTTTGCTTGCCAGTAAGCCATTGGCGCCAACCCCACAGGGACGTTAGAACGAACATGACCTGCAA